>WOR8_10000237_pt1 | contig 57048 bp, 32 predicted proteins | sample DeeMarSeWOR38_10_FD_19890 | JGI IMG/M metagenome (IMG submission 19890)
GCCAGAGGTATTTTCAAGATTACAAGGAGAGGGAAAGCACATCCGAAAATATTTCTTACAGCAGGGAAAGCCATTACGATGAAAAGAACAAAATTCAGAATAACTATATTAGAATCTGCACACCAGAAGCGATTCTGGAAGAACTGCATGTGCAAAAGATTTATGAATTTGGTGATATTAAAAGTATGATTATAAATGAGACACCTTTTGAGCTCAAAAGTACATTTGAAGATTTTTCGTTTGATGAAGCGACAAAAAATAGTGGAAGAATTCAGTTCGTATTGAGAAAATCAGAAGATGATTGAGATCTTTAATGCCTCTGTTCAAATTGAAAACAAATATCTCCTCCACAATGTGAGTCTTAAAATTCAAAAGGGAGAGTTTGTATACCTTATTGGAAAAACAGGGAGTGGCAAAACAACATTGTTGAGGTTGATTTATATGGATCTATTTCCCAGTAAGGGTAATATTATTGTTCAATCGTTTAGCTCGTCCAACATTCGGCGGAAACAGATCCCCTACCTGAGACGAAAAGTAGGGGTAGTATTCCAGGATTTTAAACTTCTGTTCGACCGCAATGTATTCGAAAACGTAGGTTTCGCACTTAAAGTCGTAGGCGCCAATCGTCGCCAAATAAAAAGCCGGGTACTGAGTGTTTTAACCCAGGTTGGGTTGCATCATCGGCGGTATCATATGCCAAAAAATTTGTCCGGGGGAGAAAAACAAAGAGTGGCAATTGCCAGAGCACTTGTAAATGAGCCCTTTATTCTTTTGGCTGATGAACCAACCGGAAATCTCGATCCTCATGTGTCACTTGAAATTCTTGATTTACTGGAGGATATTAATCGTAAAGGTACAGCGGTATTAATGGCAACACACAATTATTCACTGATAAAAAAGTATCCCCACAAAACCTTTATGCTGGACAATGGCTATCTGAACGAACATAAACTGTGGACATAAAAATGCGGATACTCATTCCCAATAAAATCTATTACTAACTCATTATGCCGAATTTGGTATGAAGATTATTTTTTTTGTTAAAGAAGGGATTCTGGGTTTTAAGCGGGCACGAATTGCTGTCACGGTAGGTATTTTAAGTATCGCGTTATCACTCAGTCTTATCGGGGGATTTGGAATTGTTGCGCAGAATTTATCTGATTTGTTCAGACAATATTATAAAAAGGCAGTAATTGAAATTTTTATAAATCCATCCCTAAAAACTGACCAGATAAATCAGCTTACCAAAAATATTCAAAAAAGTACCGCCGTTGAACATGCAAAATTTATTTCTCCGGAGGAGGCATTAAAGGATTTTGAAAAGGACTTCGGTGCGGATCTGGTAACCGTACTTGATGAAAATCCCCTTCCCCCTTCCATCCGTGTCACCCTAACAGCAGAAGCGTCCGATCTGGAGAATACTGACGCGATTGTTGAAACCATCAGAAGGATGGATGGGGTTGATGACGTCGTCTATCAAAGAGAAATTCTAAAAGTTATAAATGAATACTTCCTAATAGGTATTATCATTTCTCTCACCCTGGGCGTGGTCATTTTCATTACCGCAACCCTGCTTATCTTCAATACCATTCGACTTACTATCTATGCCAGAAGAACTATAATTGAAATAATGAAACTAGTAGGTGCGACCAATTATTTCATAAAAGGGCCTTTTATTATGGAAGGTATTATTCAGGGAATGATTGGCGGAGGTTTTGCATGTTTATTAATGTGGTTCTTCGGAAATTTAATAAAGAGCCTGTTTGCCCCCAATTTGATTATTCCACTTTACTTTTATTTTTCAGTTCTGGGAATCGGAACATTTCTTGGCTTTTTAGGAAGTTACTTCTCGGTAAATAAATATTTGCAGTATTAAAAAGCGTAAGCACATTGCACCCATTTTTTGGAGGAATAATAATTGCAGCAGAGCAATTTCTGAAGATCCGCAATCAGAAATGAGAAATGGCTGAATACCGACCATGCGGAAGCTAACAATGTTTTCAGATAATTTCTTATAATTTGTTCCAAAACGTTTGTCTGTTTCCCATTACCAAAAAAGTTATGAGAATTTAATTGACTAGTAATTAGTTCTGTCGGGAAGGGAAAAAGACACAGGTGATTTCGAACTGAAATGAAGTCAAAGGTATAAGTTAATTGGCGACCTAAATCCAAAACCTCAATTAATCAGTATCATTTGATACTATCTAATTAGAGTCATTTTTTTGACAGTTACAAATTCCCCAGCCTGAATTTGATAAAAATAAATACCCGTTGCCAGTCCGTCAGCATTCCATTGAATTTTGTGTGTACCAGCCTCTAATTTTCCGGAGACCAATGTTTCAATCATTTGGCCTTTGACATTAAATACCCGAAGGATTACGAGTTCAGATCCTGGCAGATCAAATTGAATTGTAGTCGTCGGATTGAAGGGGTTTGGATAGTTTTGACTTAATCTGAATCCTTTGGGCAATGCAGGCCTATTGTCTGAAATGTTGACCAGAGAGCTATCGACCATCGCATAGCTTATACCATCATACCAGGTGCGGGCAACACCCCCTACCGATGTACCTGATGTTCCGGTCTGTATTGCATAGTCGTCCACAAACACATGGATGGTGTCATTAGTCATTATCTGAATACGTCCAAGATAGGCCTGGTAAAGGAAAGTATTGCCGCCGCCGCTCAATACGAGAGTACTGTCATGGTCTTCCTCTTCCACTTGTTTACTTGCCATCTGCCGGAAAATCTGCATATCCGTGGGGAATAAACCGGCGCGAACTCTCCAATCCTCATTTGGATTCGCCCAGAAGTTAACCCACACATCATAGTCTCCAGGAATTTGAACGGTCATGCTGGTCTTAAGGATCGGAACATCTTCCCCGGAAATCTCGGCAGATGTCAGCACTGAGCCTCCGTTTCCATAGCCTGTGCGTTCATGCCATAGATCATCTGCCGGTCCTTGATTGGGATCCGGTCCGGTTGTTACAAGAGGAGATCCATCTGCAAAAGTCGTATTGACATTTGTGGCATCTACATAATGCATTAGCCCGACTGTTTCCAACGAGCGTTCTATAATCCCAACAATTGCTGCATCAAAATTTTGAGCAGAATTGTAAGTGCCGCGAAACCACATCAACGCAGTATGGTTTTCATCCCAATCCGGCATAATGGGTCGGAAGTTGTGTTCGCTGGAATTTGCCGTGATGGGCGTCCAGTTCCACGATGCACCGTCGTCACTTGTCACACCCTTGAAAATCTCGCGATAGGTGATATCAATATCAGTGCGGGGATCGATATGCGTTGATATGTAGATAGTATTGGGGTCATTCGGATCCAGCGCGCCTAAACCCGTATAATCTGCTTCGGATGCGTACATCTTTTTCCCGGCCTGACCAAGATAAGTATAAAACCAGTTTAAGCCATCGTAACGGCAATAGATAAAGGCATGATCAGGATTTATATTTATATCATTGCCATTCACGGCATTATTAATCCTTGCAGTGAGAATAGCTGCAATAGTGCCATCATTATATCGCATTAAATCCGCATTCCAGATTTTTCTCATGGCATCGCCGTTAATAATGGTATTATCTGCAAATATCAGAGTAAAGTCCTCGAATGTTGGAAGGCTGTCCGTATCAAAAACATTGTTATCCGCCACAGTGCCATCCGTCGCATGTGTTTTGCCATTCTTTATGTATCCGTGATACATGCTGGTAAGCCCATCGCGAGGGTGTTCTTCAGTCAAAATAAAATCGATACGGTTCAGCCCATCGCTCCAGTATTTATAATACCCTTTATTGTAGGAATTGGTATTATTGGTGCTTAACTGTCCGCCGAAGGACCAGCTATCTCCCATATCGGTTGAATATATGAAATTGGGACATCGGTTATTTGCCCTGGCAAAATTGTACATAATTCCTTCGTTAAAGAGATAGTACAGGTTGGAATAACAAATCGTGTAATTCGTGCCACCGGGAACGGTTGTCCAGTCGAAATGCTGCTCCGATCCCCAGCTATTTCCGTCATATATTCGATACCGGCTATTCCATCGATCATAGTGCTCCGCATACATGCTAATATATTTTCCATCCGGCCGTATTAGAAAAGCAGGCACATTATGATCGTCGCATCCAGGTTTCCAAAAAACGATTTTGTCCATTGAACCAGTTTGAAGATCATAGATAATTCCTTCTATGTTTCCATTTCGGGTTGATCCGCCAATGCCTGAACCGCTGGCATCAGATCCAAAAATGAGTTTTCCGAGAGCCGTATCAATTATAGCCCGTTCATCCTGATACCAACACCAGGCGCCATTGTCATTAAATTGAATTAAATTACCGTTAACCAGGTCACTTTGTCCAAGTGCACTAATTTGTATTAGTGAGACGAAAGCTATTACATATCTGATAAAAATTTTAAGTATCATGATAAAACCCTTCTTTCACAACTGTGGGAAATGGATAATTAGAAATCACTCTTGATCGACAGCATAATTAATTGTGACGGTATTTTCCGATCCAATCAAACCGGTTACTTTTGTAGTTGTAATACCTCAGCTCCGGCAAGCAAAACGGTACCGATACCATGCACATCGTTTAATGGTGCCGGACGCTGATAATAATAAACCAGATCATCACTGACGACAGTGCCGGTACATACACCTTCCACCTGTCCATCCGAGCGAATTCTCGACATTACACCCTCCCATCCGCGCAACGCAATTGTAGCATAACGAGGTTCAATATACCCATTGTTAACAGCCCGGGCGATGCTATAGGTAAACATGGCGCTGCAGGAGGTTTCGAGATAGGAATCCGCTTTGTCCAGCAACTGATGCCACAATCCCTCGCCGCTCTGATAGGAAGCTATGCCAAGAAGATGTCTTTGAAGCAATACAATCAGAGTACCCAGTTTTGGATGATTCTTTGGAAGTCGATCCAGCAAATCGACCTGTGCAATCAAAGCCCAACCATTCGCACGTCCCCATAACGCCACACCTGTACGGTCCACATCCGAATACCAGCAATGATGCATTAGCCCTTTCTTTTCATTGAACAGATATCCGTGAAAATTAATGACCTGCCTGGCTGCATCGTCGAAGTATCGGCTGTCTTTGGAGACCTCTCCCATACGGGCAAGGAACGAAATACTCATGTAGAGGTCATCTGCCCACAACGTCCAGCGGTGAGGGAATGAGCGGACGAAAGTCCCATCGGGCAACCGGTCCTGTTTTTGCAGCATATGCTTTGCAGCCTTATCAATATAATTTTGATAGCGCTCTTGCGGGTCGAGTCGATGCACCTCAATCACACTGGCACCCATTGCACCGCAATCGTCAAGCTCCTCCATTATGAAAAACTGCCCAAAAGGATAATTCCACTTCCCTTCGCCATTATATCTATCCTCAAAATATTTGTAGTTACTAAAGCCAAATGCGATGTTCTGTTTAGCAAATTCTATATAAGCCTGTTCGTTTAATACCTTACCAAGTTTAATCATAGCCAGATTCAGTACACCATTCCAGTAGCACCAATCTGTATAGGGACTTTCGGGTTGCAGTTGGAATTCCGGAGGTGCGTTTTCTGGAGAGCCGAAACGCCGCCCGCTCCGTTGATCAATAAATTGAAAAGTGGCATCCTTCCACACGGCATCTGCCACAGTCCGAATATTTTTCTCACTTTCACTGATGTTCTGTGGGTGAACTGAAATGGGACTCAAAATTAAAATAATGATGAAACGGACTAGGAGAGGTTTGAATTGAGTAATTCGTTTCACAATATTGCCCTCATTCTATTCCATTCAATAGTTCATTTACGGCATTCACCAGAAAGATATAGCTAGAACCAAGACTGATCACATATTCATTCTCGCCCCAAAGGAAAGGCCAGTCTTCCTTGTTTTCAGGAAAATCGGGCTTCAGAATGAGTACTCCCGGAACGATGCCGCCAGCAATAAAGGAATAATCAGCACGATTACTTCCATAGGCTATTCTTTTGGAAACGGTTCCCACCCCCGATACAAACGCAATGTTTGATCCGGGATGACATCCATAAATATAGTTCAATCCATTATAGACAAATTCTGGATCTATTAGCTCGGGAAATGCTTTGTGCAAAAGATAATTGTTTACTGCAAATCCAATTACCCGGCCGCCTCCGGCCCATCCTCCGGTAGAAATCGGCACTCCGAAGGGATTTTGTTCGCAAAATTGGTTGAGGTTACTGCCATAGTTTTTCACTAAGGCTTCTATTTTTATGAAATATGATTCATCCATATAAGGAATTGCCCGAACCAGATAGGCAGCATGAAAACCAAATTGTTCTTCAAGAACAGGCAGAAGCTCACTTATTCGCTTCCCAAATTTCGTATCGCCGGTGCAGATCAACAGTTCGACAGCCGCCTTCAGCTCTTCTGCTTGCAATTGTCCACCAGTCGTATTGCCGTGATGAAATAGATCCGGCTCATGACTATGCTCCTCATCCCACGTTTTTTGTGCGATAGACAAACATTCAGCCGCAAGTGCGTCATTGTATCCTCTCAGTGCACGGCTGGCCGCAGCGAGCGCGGCAATTGATCCGTAATTTAGTGGCGTCGATTTACTGGTAAAAGCCCATCTATCATCAGGGGTACCGCTGGTAACTCCGTTTGACTCAAGGGGCTTCAAGTTTGGATTGTAAACCAAGTTGTCTGTCACAGTCAAAGCATCGCCGAGATGTGTATACTGTGAAAGGTGTGGAACAATAATGCCCGGAATAGCGTGACCGACCGTCCGGTGCTGGGCAATGAGCGCAAGTGTGCCGTGTTCGATTTGCTGTAACAGATCCGGAATACCGTCAGGATGATGGATGTCCACATATCGTTTCTTTTGATCAACCGCTGTTTCATCTCTCTTCAAACCAAATGACTCCCATACCTGAACCAGATTTGACACCACATAATACTGCGTCTGCGTGCGAATATCATAATCGCCGGCATCAAACCAGCCTCCGATATTCAGGCCGGGAATATGCTCACCCGGTTTATAAGGCGTATCGGTTGTGGGGCCTTGTGCGTAGAGATCAAAATGCTTGTGATTAACGGGCGCTTGCAGGGCATCATCGAGATGGGAAGCGCCATGCCAAACACGGTATGCTTCGTTGACAAACATGTGATCCATTTGTACCGGGAAGAAAACATCCAGGGTTGGGTGCCACGCTTTTTCATAAACATCCTCTGCAATTCGGAATGGCTTTGTACGTACTGTGTCGCATTGAATTATATACAGGCCACTTTCATGCACCGCTGAGAAATCAAAAGTCTTATAATGATAGCGAAGGTATCTTCCCCAGTCTTTTAATTCGTCTTTAAACTTCTCAAAAAACTCTCCCTTCTCATTTACTTTGAGCAAGCAAGCTGTGTCTAGCGGATGATCGTTGGTATCAAATTCAATGACAGCAACTTTCTTCTGCTTGGCATGATAGCCTACCTGCGAGTGAGCGATCATCGGCGGCCGTGCCCAATTGGGAATCGTATTGGCAGTGAGAAACCACTCAATCACTTTACCTGACTTGCCTGAAGGAATGAGAGTACGCACGACATACCAGCCGTTTTGCGCCTTATTGCGTCCATCAAATAATTGAAGCTCACCAACTATCGATATGATGGTAACTCGACGAGAAGGGTCTTCCGGTGCGAGCACAAGATTTTTCCCGGCAGCAATTGGCTGTGGCTCTACTATCCCTGATTCGGTCACTTCCATTGGTCCTGTAGGATAGAGCGGGAAAAGACCGCTTCTATCGTCTATCAGGTATGCTTTCTCGAAATACGCCGATGGAAGAAATTCCAAATTAAATCCGGCGCGGCCTTCAAGTTCTGCCGGAAGTTGCTTTGGAAGATGAACGCTCAACAAAAGACCATTTTCATGCGCCTCAGCTTTTATTTGATAATCAAAATCGTAAGCCGGGTAAGAGAGAGATGCTTCAATACAATTTTCGTCTTTATTTACCTTTCGTTCGATAAACTTAGGAATCGGATCCCATTGTTCAGGAGTTGAATTCAATCGGACATCCCCATTGGTTGCTGTTCGCACTCCATGATGGATGATCTCTACACCGCTTATTTTAGAATCACTAAAATTCTCATTGTACCAATTACTGTACACCAGCACATTGAGTCCGCGGGCTTCAAAGTAATCGAGATTATTCAGTTTCAACAGGGGATTACCGAGGTTATGCCCAGCAATAAGGCCCGTTTGAATAGTAAGTAGTAAGAAGTAGGTAGCAAGCTGTAAATAGTTTTTCACCTTTTGCCTTTTTTCGATGATCTCTCAGACTTTCGGCGGCAAGAATCTATATACTCGCCTTAGGTATTCGCTTTATAAGGTCATTCAATTCACTTTGGTTTTCCTGTCCGACTGTAAAGGCGTCAACACAATTAAGACCAAGAACATATTTCAGACACGCATCTACCTGACCACTAAGGCGCCCGCCTCCAAAGATTTTCATCCCGATAACGCTCTTGCCGTCCCGGTTCATTTTTTTCAGAATGCTAACAACCGTGGGCACACTTGCGTCCATTTGAGCCCCTTCGGGATTGATCCGGGCTAAATCTACCTGAACCCAATCCGAATTTGCTGCTGCTTCCAATGCTCCCAAAGTGTGGCATGAAACACCATGAGCCCGTACTATCCCTTCCTCGCGAGCCTTCACCAACGCCTCCATGGCACCTTGTTTTATACCAGGCCACTGAGGATCACGCATCAAATGTAACAACACAATATCAAGATAATCGGTACCTATCTCCTTTCGAAACCGATCGAGGTCTGCTTCCATTTCAGGGGACGTTGTTGCATGTGTCTTGGTCAGGATGACTACCTTTTCACGGGGTACCCTTTTCAGCGCTTCCTTCAGATGGGGATGTGTCCCGTATACATCTGCGGAATCCCAAAAGTTAATTCCCTGCTCATAAGCTACTTGCAGAAGATCCGCCACTCCTTTAAGACCAAGTTTGTCGGTTTGGTTTGATCGGCGATTAAAACCATGGGTGCCGGTGCCCATGGCTAAGCGGGATACTCTAATCCCGGTATTGCCTAAAGTTACGATATCATTCGCATATTTCTTTTTGCACTCAGTTGCAACTAATTTTGTCAACGGGGACAAAGTTAAGGTACCAGCAGTGGCGACCGTATATTTGACAAATTCGCGTCTCTTCATCATCTACCTCTCTTTAAAAAATCCGCAAGAAGCCAATTCACCTCTATCGGTTTCCTCTGGTCTCCAGATGCGCACTAGATGCGGTGAGTATTAACAAATTCCTGCATCTCTTGGCTGGCTCAAAGTCAGCACTCTTCATGCTATTCGCCGAATACAAAAATGGAGAAACATTGAATCACACGAAGCAGCGCAAACATGAAGATGATATAAATAATAACCGAAAAAGAAAATCACTGTTATTTATTCACGTCGTTTCTATTCAGGATGAAATAACTATTGAATCTGTTTATAAATACTTTCATCATTTTTATACTCAACCCAATCATAATATACTTCAGTTTCGCTTGACACACCAAGAGAAGTCGCATATAAAGCATATATACAACCGGCAAAATCTTTCGGAATTACTGCCCTGAGAAAAGTAGCATCAACATTTTCTTTCACAGGAATCCACTCTTCGCGATACAGAGCATAAAAAAATGAATATAAATTGTCATCAGATTCAATTTTCAAATATACTTCTTTTTCATTCATTGCCGGATCTATTTCTTCAACTGCGAGCAATTTATCCTTGCCGTCATAAGAAGGATCACTTCCTGCAGATTGAAAAAGTTGAATGGCCGGTATATTTTCCTGCATTGATTTGCACAAGTAGTAATAATGATTTTCGTTTTGAAATACGAGTAATCCTGCCTTTTCATTTCCAGATTGGGGGATAAAATTCATTAAAGTTGCGATTGAACCTTTTGTATGCTGTTGTCGCCTTCCTATAAAACCGGGATTTTTCTTGCCTGCACAGGTTTCTGGTCTTAATCTGATAGACAAATATCCACTTTTACGTTTTAGATCATACCACTTTTCATTCGGCGTCCTCAAAAAGATCCAATCCGGATTTAGCACTTCTTTATCGAAATCATCCCTGATTTGAAAATTTCCGCTGTATGGTCTATCGGCAATCTCCTTTTGGGGTGGAAGTGGGTACGGATAATAATACTGAATCTCCTCATAATCTGGGTTAATGACCGGCCAGCCATTTTCCCATTTAACCGGTGCTAAGAAAGTTTCTCGACCAATATTATAATATCCCTTCTCCAAAGGAGGATAAGGTCGGCAACCCAAAAATACTGCCCACCAATCGCCGTTTTGAGTTTCTACAAAATCTGCATGCCCGGTGGAGGTAATGGGATTATTTCTTTTAGGATCCAAATGTCTTTGGGTGAGAATTGGATTTTTTTCATAGGAAATGTATGGTCCGTCAATTTTTTTGCTTCGGAAGACAACTTCAGAGTGGTCATCAGCAGTCCCGCCTTCTGCACAGATTAAATAATAAAATCCATCTTTTTTAAAAATGTGCGGTGCTTCTATCCAGATTGGCTTTTTGCTGATGTCTGTTCCACCGTTAATGAGAAGCTTTTCATCCCTGGTCACTTTTAAAGTGGAGAGATCAAACTCATACATTCGAATCGTCCGGTGCCCTTCATAGAGAGGTTTGTCGTTTGGTGCAACGCTGTTATATATTATGTAAGCTTTTCCATCCTCATCAAAGTACATTGAAGGATCAATTCCATTTATTTCAGGGATCCAGACCGGATTTGACCAAGGTCCCCCAGCTGTTTTTGAAGTTACAACAAAGTTGCCGCCCCCATCCACCAGAGTGCATGTCACATAAAATAAATTGTTGTGATACATAATTGCTGGAGCAAAGATACCCCGCGAAACGCCAAAACCGTTGGTATCCATTTGTTCCGGTCTATCCATGACGTGACCGATCAGTTGCCAATTTACAAGGTCTTTACTCTGAAAAACCGGTATACCCGGGAAATAAGCAAAGGTAGAGTTTACTAAATAATAATCATCGCCCACCCGGCATACGCTTGGATCCGGATAAAATCCCGCTAGAATAGGGTTGGTGAATTTTTCACCTCTATTAACGGACGAATTATTGACCGAACAGGATATCGTAAAAATAAAAAAAGCCGAAAAGAGCATTAGCAATCTTTTCATCAAATTTTCTCCGAATTCTTGATTAAATGCAAATTTTAATATTGAACATTATTTATGAACATTCAAAGCGCCGACAGGTAATTTTGCACTATTAAAACTCTCTGGTGGTCCTAAATAACTTGGTGCAACTTCACCGGTCTCCACAACCAGTTTTTGAAGAACAACACCCGGATCCACCGCCCAGATTTTTAAAACATGCTTTCCTGATTCGCGTATGGTATGTTTAGAAACTTCAACCGTGATATTGTTGCTTACGGATTCTTCCCAATCCTGAAAGGTTTTACCTGAATGAATGTTGATAATCTGCGGGTTTTCTGTATCAAATGAGATCCCATAGCGCAGTCCCTGGTTGTTGTGAAAATTTAAAGTAGGAGAAAGGTAAGCTTTAACCGTTACTTCACCTTTGCTGAAGAGGTAAATCCGGTACTCCAAACGAGGGCTGTCACCTGCAGGAGATCGCGACGGTGCGGTTACCGGGAACGGTGTCATGGCAGAAAGCGTTCGTCCTAAATCAGGAATCCGTTGCCAGGTGATAGGATGGGTGTTCACGGCTTTTGTATAATGCTCAGCTTCAATGGATATGTAGCAATTACTTTCAACAAATCGATCTTCCACATCGTGTTCCGTGATTAATGGATTATAAATTCTGGTCTGAACCACCGCTCTGGAATTATCGGATCCGGTAATAGTGATGGGAATGCGATGATCACCTTTGGGTGCTTTATCCCAATTTACTTTTACCCGTAATCTTTCTTCTGTTTCAATCTCCCCATCCAATGAAGAAATATGTATCCAAGGTTCCTTCAGGTGCGTAGGGTAATCAACATCGACAGAGAACTCAAATGGCATTTTCCCGCGATTAAATACATCAATATAATAGGTTTGCTGATTAAACGGATCAAAATCAGGAAGAACGGCTTCCGCATTTGCGCCTGGCCAACATTTTTCAGAGCCCTGGACTGCAATGCCCATCTCCGCGGGTCCCGGCAGCTCAATTCTTTGGACTTCTGGCATTACATTCTTTTCCGGCTGCTGCCAATAGGTATATCCGATGTGAGTTTGATCCATGATATGATTCCATTTCCCGTTTGCCAGCATCTTATTATAATAATGGGTGATTTCTGCATCTTTATTAAATAAGATTCGTGCTTTCTCCGCTAGACTATTTGTTGCTGCTCTTCCCTGTTTTGCATAAAGTCGGTTCTTACGCACAGTGACATACAGTTCATTTAGATTAGCACATGCAATTACTGGATGTGAAACAAGCTGATAATAGGCATCTTTGCCTTCAGGTGGAATGGTTTCGTAAATTCGCTGTGCTTTCTCAGCCAATGTATTGTATTCCATCACAATTCTTTCCGCCTCCCTGTAATTAGTCAGGCTATAGGTATCTGGAGACAACAATTCCGGCTTCCGTCGTGAATTGAATTTTGTATAATCGGTTAAAATATCTGCAATGTCTTCGGCGTATTTTTCCCCAAATTGCTCTTCTGCCCAACTCCTTGTATATTCCGGTAACTGTTCAGCCGGCCATTTTTCAGGATTCCATGCATAATCAAGAAAGAAATTTATGGGAAACTCCATTGGTTTGATATCTCCAACATTTACGATCCAGATCCTGTTAACACCATATTCATAAGCAAGATGCATCTGTTCCCATACTCTAGAAATCTGATTGGTATTAAGCCATTTGTAATTTCGGGGTCCTCCCACGTAATCATAGTGATAATAAATTCCGTATCCACCAGATCGCGGTTTATCATCTAATTTGGGGAGTTTTCGGATATTCCCCCAATTATCATCACATAATAATAAAGTGACATCATCAGGCACTCTCATGCCCCTGTCATAGTATTCCTGTACCTCCTTATACAATGCCCAAACCTGGGGAATTGTAGTAATATCCTTCTTTGTTACGTCCTTCAAGATGTCGCGCTGGTCTTTTACGATTCTTTGCAGCAGAGCAATATTTGCCTCTTCGGTCATCGGTTCATCTCCGTCACCGCGCATTGCAAGCGTAACAATACTTTCGAAATTATTCATTCGCCGGATACCCTCTCTCCAAAATTCACGAAGTGTGGCTTCATTCGTTTCGTAATTCCACGGGCCGGACCCAAATTTCGCCCATTCAGCATGGGCACGCATCATCGGTTCGTGATGGGAAGTACCAATGACAACACCATACTCATCTGCTAACCGGGGATTTTCAGGATCATCAACATAGAACGCCCTGCCCCACATCGCCGGCCAGAGAAAATTTCCTTTCATCCTGAGTATCAACTCAAAAACATGTTCATAGAAATGGGAATTGAAGCCTCCGAATTTTTCAAATGCCCAGCCGGAAAGAGCAGGAGCTTCATCATTAATAAAAATGCCTCTGTATTTTACCTTGGGCTCGCCAGGTGAGTACCGCCCGGGGAGTACAAAGATGTTGGACTTTTTCTTGACTGGCACATCTGCCCACCAATACCATGGTGAAACCCCAATTTTTTGAGAAAGATCAAACATACCATAAATAGTGCCGCGCTTATCACTTCCGGCAATTACCAAAGCACGGTCTATATCTGGCAGCGGATTCTCGATCACCTGTATCAAAAATGTTTCCCATTTGTCTTCGATATCATCAACTATGATTTTGTTCTCACGAACCAACTCATCAATAATTGGATTTTTGCCCAATGTGCCAACTAACATTATTTCTTTTGCGGAAGGCAATATATCAAGCGAAAGGTCAGGTCTTGCATTTGCAACATGGTCTATATCAGCTTGAAGAAGTCTTAGAACCCTGATCACCCCCGGATAGTCTTGTGAACTGGCACATAATGGCGCTGATTTCCCGGATGCTGTGAGAGAGAAACTTCTCTCAACTTTTTCGAGGGATATATATGTTTCGCCGCTATTCGCGAGAATCACCTGAGTACAAATAAAAGCAAAAACGAAAAAAAGCCATTTGTATTTTTTAATCATCCTTTGAAATGCTATTTTGAATACCATCAGTCTTACACTCCGGCATTTAGTGCTGGTTTACCAGCAGATTCGAGACTTCGATTCGTTTTATAAATCGAAAAGAAACTATAAATAATGCAACCGAAATCCTACCCATTGGGAGTATTAGATACCGTAATCACATTGTAACTAATGAATAGAGTAATTTCCAAACTTTCCTTCGATTGTAAGATCGAATTTAACAAGAAATTTTCCAAACTTTAACGATATTGCAGCCTCGCCAATCCATCATGGTATTTTGGTTCAAAATTACTAAATATTTTGCAAGTTTAATAATTATTGAACCGTTTCAATATTAAAAGTCTGTCATCAAAAAGACAAGAAAAAAAATGATTCTTGTTATAGTTCTAAACGCATTCGGGACGAATTTTTATAGTGAATATTCAGCTCAAACGGTATTTATGTCAGAAAAATCCTGGCAAATAAACAAGTTGCCTGGGAAGCTGCGATGACAGTGGCTTCGAAATAAAGATATTGTTCCAGAGTAAGTTTAAACTGACTCTATTCCTGGATATGATATTTGATTTTTTATATAATTAATTTTTAATTCTTGAAAATGGTATTAAATTTAACTAAAAATTGAACCGTTTTAATTTTATCGATCATTCTCTGAAAAGGAGTTGAAAACTCTGATGAAAAAGATCACGATTGAAGATGTTGCGAAAAGAGCAGGGGTTTCAAAAGGAACTGTTTCAGCAGTAATCAACGGCAAAAACACGGTAAAACCGGCAACAAGAGACCTGATTTTAGAGGTGATGAAAGAGCTTAACTTTCGCCCGAAAGGTGTAGCCAGAAATTTAAAAAATGGAAATCAGGATAAAAGTATCGGAATTATCATTAAGGATTTAAACTATCCGTTTTATACATCTATCGCTACTGGTGCAAAAGAATATGCGAACACAAAAGGCTATTCAATCATGGTTACCAGCTCAGAGGATGATCATGAATGCGAAAAAAAGCTGTCTCATCTCTTTTCCACTAAAGATATAAAGGGTGCCATCATTGCCCCGGTGGTAGAAGGGAAAGCAGAAATCGAACATCTCTTCAAACTAAAAATGATCAATTATCCATTTGTCTTGTTAGAAGATGTAAAGGGAATACAGGCAAACGTGGTTGCCATTAATAACCTGAAGGCCATTAAAAAAGCTGTCAAATATTTAATGGACAGTGGTCATACAAAAATTGTACATTTTGCAGGCCCACCGCAATCGTCCCATACTCAGGAGCGTATCGAGGGTTTCAGACACGCATTCAGCGAAAGCCCTCTGGTGTTTGATAAAGAAATGATTGTTTCCATCGGTTCTCATTACGACGAGAGTTTTGCCAAATCAATAGATTATTTTAAAAATAAAAGTCGCGAGGATTATCCCACAGCTATTGTCTGTTTTAACGATCAGCAGGCGCTCGCGGTTATGACCGCTCTAAGAGAATTGAACATTCAAGTGCCAGATGACATATCAATCGTGGGCAATGATGATATTTATTATGCTAAAATATATCCGGTTCCCTTAACAACCATTTGTGCTCCGCAAAAGGAAATCGGTAGAAGAGCAGCGGAAATATTAATTCGCAATATTGAGTCCCCCACCATCTTACCCGTTGAACGAGTGGTTCTTGAAACAAAATTTGTTATACGGGAGTCATCCCGGGTATTAGTACCTGCGAATGAGGAACAAATTCCTGTAGAACCATAGAATAATTTTTGCCAATTAGAAAATACAGGTTCATACATTAAATCCCTTTCAGTATTAGACATCCGAACGCCAGAGCCCCCATCGATGATCCTGAAAAAAGGTACGGCTTATATCCTGTCTCATTTGAATATTTTATAGCAATCTTTTCAACCGAGTGCCTCGCCTCGCGCCTGCCCAAAACAGCAACCGTGCCGCCACTGCCGCCGCCGGTAATTCTTGCGCCGTATAATCCCTTTGATGGACCAAATTCTCCGGTAAGCGCAACCAGCCAGTCAGTGCCGGCAGTACCCAAACCGCAATCTGAATAACTCCGGTGTGACTGATACATCAATTCTCCAGCTTTGACGCAAGAATCTTCCGTTAAAGGTGTTGTCAATAATTCAGCAAACGTCCCTACCCGAGAATGCTCATATATGGGATGAACGGTCGGTTTGCGAATGTTGTAGACAAATCGCGGATCGATCTCTGTTACTTCATCAATCGTATTGTGATATCGCCGGATAAACTCGCTACCTTTCATTTGTTCGGGAATATGTGCTGCAAAATATTTCTCATAAAGCGAAGGAGTGATATTTGCCAGGTATTGACTTTGAATACTTGGATAGCTTTCGGAAAAATGTCGATCCATTAACTCCGAAATAATCCGCTGCCCCATAAACGCACCCACCCGTACTGACGTGTAATCACTTCCGGCCACGGAATGCTCGATACCGGAATCGATTCCCCAAAAAGAAATTCCTTCAGGGATAGGGATAAATGGTTTCAATTCGGCCAGCTGGCATAACAGCGCCAGCAACTGGTTCTCTCTCCCGAACACGGCGGTCATTTGATCCATGATGCCGCAAGGAGCACCTGCAACGAGATTCTCAACTTTCTGACACAGACTTGCCAATTCATGTGGTTGGACGGCAAAGCCAAACGCTTTGATAATGGCGTTCATCACAGCCACTTGCAGCGCTGCCGAGGAGCTAACGCCCTTGCATTCAGGGACATTGGAGTAAATCAAGATGTTTGCCCCCTGCGCAAACCGAACGTCCTTTTCTATGATCAATACCAAAATCGCACCTGCCACATAAGCCGCCCACTGGGTTGGCTTGTTCTTTTTGAAATATCGCTTAGCAGACTTATAGCTGATTGCGCTTCCACCATCGAAGAAATCGCCCAGAGGCATTTCAAAATAATTTTGCCTGCCGGATTCGTTAGCGCTCAAGCTGATGATTCGGATTGATCTACCCGACGTCAATTGCACCGCCGAAAGAGTCGCTTCTTTTATTGGAAGTTGAAGTACCAGCGAACCGGAGTAATCGGCTATTCCACCCATTACATCCAGCCTGCCCGGGGCTCTCGAAATGATGATCTCCTCTTCTCTTTTAAATAGCGAACGTGCTTGTATGATTGACTGTTTGTCAAGGGTATTGATAATATCGATAAAATCATCAACATCTTTCAGTCCCCAGGTTTTTCCGTGAATAACCTTATACATCAAATCTTATTCCAAATTGATTTACCATAAAAATATCGTCTCACAAAGTTTTAAAGAAATTGAGTCAATAATTTGTTTGGCGAAAACTTTTCCTTATAAGACAAAGGTTTCTATTTCATCTATATCTCTTCTTGAACTTTTGACCTCGGTACAGAATGACTCAATCACAGCAATTGATATTCGTGTAGTGTTCTCAGAAGATGCGGCTCCACCTGCCTCCTGATATTTTCATTGGCATAGCCGATCCAGCTAACGTTTTCAGTAACATTCAGTTTTGCCCGTACCGGACTGCCGGAGGGATCTGTTACAATGACGTCACTTTCACGTGCAATGAGTTCGGTGCACAAATCATACGGATGGCAGCAAAGCCCTAAAGACAATTTGCGTTTGGCCAAAATATTTTCCAGCAAAGGGCGCAGATCCGCCACAAAACGGTCGTGACCGCTCATCAGTTCGTAAAGCTGTCCTCCGGTACTGAGGTATTGATCCTCAAAACAATGTGCTTTGCCCGCTTGAACATCGCCAAGAATATTCCGGACAATATCCTCATCAATTTGTGCCAGTACGTCTCGGCCGCCCGGGAAGAATCGCGAGATCATTGCGAATCCGTGTTCAATGGTGGATGCAGTTGAAGGATGCAGATTTATGGATCGGTACTCGCCGCGCAGGCGATCGTACCGTCGTGCTTCAATACCTTGCATCCGGTAAGCCCAAACAACATCAGACAAATGTTGTTTCACGAGCGGGATTTCCGTTTGTATGGCAAAGGCAATATCTTGAAGATTCGTATCGCTTCCTTTATTGGGCGCCACCCCGGTCAAAATCCATGCGCTGCGTTTTTGATACATCAATTCGCGCGTACCATCAATGGGATCCATGATGATCCTGAATTCCGCATCTGTTTCATCGATACCATGAGGCAACAATACCTCCCCAGACTCCCCAATACCTTCAGCGATCAGAATGACAGGGGTGATGGAAGCAATCTCAGCTTCAAAATATTCGACTATTCGTCGCTCGCTGATTCGATCGATGGCGTAAATGGTATCTTCCTGCTCATCATGATCCACTTTGGCAAGCTGTTCCGAGGCAGTGTTTTCGCAGGTGCTTACAATCTCATCCCTAATGCTCTCATGCAGATTTCGGATGGATTGAACGATGCGCTCTAACTGTTGCAAATTCTACTTCCTAGCGTTTATATAATGTTCATCGGGTTGCCGGCGTAATTCTTCCGCTTTTTCTTCTGGGGAGGTGTCGCTCAAGAAGTTGCCGCCGCCTATTTCCGGACCGGCGAGATATTTCACCAAATTGGGTTTCCGCAGTGGCGGATGAAACTCAATATGAAAATGAAATCCGCTGTGGTCTTTTCCATCGGTTGGTGCCTGATGTAGCGGCATCACATACGGAAAGGGTATTTTCCAGAGATTATCAAATTTTATTAACACCTGTTTTAGGATTTTAGCGAAATCCTCTATCTCCTTCTTGGATATATTTGGGAGGCTGGGATGCGTTTCTTTGGGGGAAACAAAAACCTCATAAGCGTATCGAGCAAAATAGGGGATGAAGGCAATTGCGGAATCGTTTTCGCAGATGATCCTTCGACCATCTTCTTTTTCCAATCTGAGAATCTCATGAAATAGCGTTTTTCCATTCTCCCTAAAATAGTCTCTGCAAACCCGCGCTTCGGTCTCAATATATTTGAACACAAAATTGGTGGCATAAATCTGGCAGTGGGGATGAGGATTGGATACGCCGACAATTTCACCCTTATTTTCAAATATCAGCACATGGTTAATTTCAGGATGGGCCCCCAATTCAAGATATTGCTCCTGCCATGTATTCAGCAGGGTAACGATTTCCTGAGCCTCCAGCTCAGCCAGCGTTAAATTGTGTTTGGGACTGTAACAAACTACCCTGGCAATGCCACGGGCCGGCTTTCTTTCATAAATCCTATTTCCCAATTCCACCATGTCGGGGGCATTCCAACTGACGCAGGCATGATCGTTATCAAAGACGAATGTCTGTTCGTAGGATGGATTCTGCTGTCCAGTCACTCTTTTATTACCGGGGCATAAATAGCAGGAAGGATCGTATTCGGCCAGCTTTTGGTCAGATTGCCGGACCGTCTCACCGGTCCAGGGTCTGTCCTGACGATGCGCGGCGATAATCACCCATTCTTCCCTTAAGGGATGCCATCTTTGCTCCCAGGTCATAGCCGTCTCTTTAATATGCACCAAATCATCTACTTAGTTGAAAATCTGTGGATCGTGGTAGATTTATAAGTTTCACCTGGCCTAAGTACTGTCGATGGGAAATCCGGTTTGTTGGGCGAATCCGGGTAGTGCTGGGTTTCCAGGCAGAATCCGCTGCGGAATTCATACGCTTTGCCGCTTTTCCCAACAATGCTGCCGTCAAGAAAATTACCGCTGTAAAATTGAATCCCCGGTTCCGTTGTTAAAATCTCCATAAAGCGTCCGCTTTTCGGCTCGTAGACTGTCGCAGCAAGACTAAGCTCTCGCCAGGCAGGTTTGTTCAACACCCAGTTGTGATCGTAGCCTCTGGCAAATTTTAGCTGCTCACAATCGGAATCGATCCTCACTCCAATGGCCCTGGAAGTCCTAAAATCCATCGGTGTTCCCTCTACGGAGGCAATTTCACCGGTCGGGATCAATCCCTTATCCACCGGTGTGTAGGCATCTGCGTTCAGCGTGAGTTCATGCTTCAGAATATCCCCGGAGCCTTCCCCGGCAAAATTCCAGTAACTGTGATGGGTGAAATTTACCACGGTCGGTTTATCGGTTTTTGCCTCATAATCGACTCGAAAAGTATAGTCATAGGTCAGCGTGTAAGTCACCTTCACATCCACGTTTCCGGGAAAGCCCTCTTCTCCATCCTTGCTCAGGTAATGCAGTTTTAAGCTGACACTATCCGGCCCGGAAATTTGTTGCGCATCCCAGACGACTTTATCAAAACCTTTAAAACCGCCATGTAGGGCGTTTGCTCCATCATTTTGAGCCAGGGTATATTGTTGACCATCCAGGCTAAATTTCGCATTGCCGATACGGTTCCCATAGCGCCCGATGATGCTCCCGAAATAGGGATTCTCTTCGACATAGCCTTCCAAATTATTATGCCCCAGTACCACATCGGCAAGTTTCCCGTTTCTATCGGGAAGCTTGAAGGATGTTACGATGCCGCCATAGGTTGAGATTTTCATCTCAACTTTATTGGTGTTTGTCAGGGTGTAGATAGCTACCGTCTTCCCTTCAACCTCCCCAAATGATTCTTTATGTATTTTCATTCCTTTCTCCGAGGTCTTTCCACAACCGGAAACGCTAATAATTAAAATGATTGAAATAAGCGACCTGTATTTCATGAAGATCTATTCCTCAATCTTTAGCTAAAAGATAGATTTTTTTATTGTACCCGATAATCATTAGAAATATTGATGAACTGATATAATCAACCTCGTATTAATTCGTTTTAACCTTTTTTAAAAGTAACATTTATATTGCATTGAGCAATATAAATGTTTAGCAAATAAAATCAAAAGATGGATAAAAACAATACTCATTTAAGTTTATTTTCAACATTGACAAGTTAATCCTAAAGATTTATCATTAGAGAGGTATAGTCAAAAGTGCCATAAAAAAACAGCAGGTTCACAGAAAATGAGGAGAATTTTATGACACAAAAACTACTTCTGGGTTACGATATCGGAAGTTCATCCATCAAAGCATCTTTAATAGACGCTGATACAGGAGAATTGGTAGTATCAGGAATTTCCCCGGAACAGGAAATGAAAATAGATTCGCCGCAAATAGGTTGGGCAGAACAGAATCCTGAATCGTGGTGGAAACATGTTTTAATTGCCACAAAGAAAATGTTTTCAAAAATACCCGGACGGTCTTATGAAGTATTGGGAATAGGCATTTCTTATCAGATGCATGGACTGGTTATGGTCAATGAAAATCAGGAGGTACTTCGCCCATCAATTATTTGGTGCGACAGCCGGGCCGTCGAAACAGGCAATAGAGCCTTTTCCAAATTAGGGACAGAATATTGCCTTCAAAACTATTTAAATTCTCCTGGAAATTTTACCGCTTCAAAATTGAAATGGGTGAGGGATAATCAACCGGATATCTATTCAAAAATAGACAAAATAATGCTTCCCGGAGATTATATTGCGATGAAGCTAAGCGGAAAGATTTGTACCACAATCTCCGGTTTAAGCGAAGGGATTTTCTGGAATTTTCAGACAAAGAATCTCGCCCATAAATTGATTGAGCACTACGGGCTCAAACAGAATTTGATTCCGGAAATTGTCCCAACATTCGGCGTTCAAGGGATATTAAAATCCGGACCTGCTGAAGAATTAGGATTAAAACCCGGAATTCCGGTTGCTTATAGAGCTGGTGATCAACCGAATAATGCATTAGCGCTAAATGTATTAAATCCGGGTGAAATAGCGGCAACAGCAGGGACCTCTGGAGTGATATACGGCGTTACTGATAAAAATTTAACCGACTATAAAAGTCGGGTAAATCCATTTGCGCATGTTAACTATTCAGAAAAACAACCCAGCATCGGTATTCTGCTATGCATAAATGGAACGGGAATCCAATATAGCTGGCTTAAACAAAATATTCTTGACAATAGATATACCTATGAGGAATTGAATGAACTTGCCTCCAGCGTGGAGAGAGGATCGCAGGGGCTGTTTTGTTACCCATACGGTAACGGTGCTGAAAGGAGTCTGGAGAATAAGGATATCCAGGGACATTTTTCTGGCATCAACTTTAATATTCACAACAAAGGACATTTAATCAGGGCAGCTCAGGAAGGAATCGTTTTTTCATTTCGCTATGGTTTAGATATTATGAAAAATATTGGATTGGAATTCAGTGTTATAAGAGCAGGCTATTCGAATTTATTCCAAAGCAAAGTTTTTAGAGAGGCATTTGTAAACACCTGTAACGTTAAACTGGAGATTTATAACACGGATGGTTCACAAGGAGCTGCCAGGGGCGCCGGAATTGGCATTGGCTATTATTCAAATATCGAACAAGCATTTAACGGTCTAAGAATGATTGAAACATTAAAGCCAAATGATGAAGTTGTCAAAAAATATGATTCGATTTATCAACTCTGGAAGGAAAAATTGGAAAACCTATTGGCAAATTAGGTCGAAATGGAATATAAATTTTCTTGACATTTTGGCTTGCTCGTGATAATATCAAAAATGGTTCAAGTATATTTGAACTATAAATATTGAGAGAGCAATATGTGAACATCAAATGGTCTCTCAACCTATCCCAGTTAAATCAATTTCTCTTCAAAAAGCCGGCAAAAAAAGAGAGTAAGGCATGCTGAATAAATATTTTCCAAAAGTTGAAAACCAAATACCCTATGAAGGGAAAGATTCAAAAAATCCTCTCGCCTTCAAGTATTACCAGAAGGACCAAAAAGTAGGCAACAAAACCATGGGAGAACATCTCCGATTTTCTGTTGCTTACTGGCACACCCTTATGGGTGAAGGGACTGACATGTTCGGTAGTGCCAGTTTCAAAAGAGAATGGCGCAAAGGAGAGGATCCAATTGAACGTGCTAAAAATACCATGGATGCTGCCTTTGAGTTTTTTCAAAAGCTGGGCGTTGATTTTTATTGTTTTCACGACCGGGATATCGCACCCGAGGCTGAAAATTTTTCTCTCTCCTGCAAATATTTGGAAACAATGGTCGAACACGCAAAAAACCTTCAGAATGAGACCGGTGTAAAACTTTTGTGGGGTACTGCAAACCTTTTCAACAACCCAATCTATTCCCAGGGAGCCGCAACCAGCCCAAATGCCCACGTCATGGCAACTGCTGCCGCACAGGTCAAAAATGCTATTGATGCAACACATGAACTTGGCGGGCAAAACTATGTGTTCTGGGGTGGCCGGGAAGGATATGAAACCCTGTTAAATACTGATCTCAAAAAAGAGCAAGAACAAATGGCTCGTTTTCTTCATATGGCTTTGGATTACAAACAAAAGATCGGATTTCAGGGACAATTTTTGATTGAGCCGAAACCGTGTGAACCGACCAAACATCAATATGATTCAAATTCAGCGACGACACTTTATTTTTTAAAGGAATATAATCTGCTTGATGATTTCAAATTGAACTTGGAAGCGAATCATGCAACTCTTGCCGGGCACACATTTGAACACGAATTGGCGGTGGCTTCGGCGGCCGGAAAATTGGGCAGCGTTGACGCTAATCGCGGTGATTTACTGCTCGGGTGGGACACAGACCAGTTTCCAACGGATATTCACAGTACAACAATGGCGATGATGATCATTTTAATGCAAAATGGTCTGGGATCAGGAGGTCTTAACTTTGACGCCAAATTAAGACGCAGTTCAACGGATCCCACAGATTTGTTTTTTGCCCATATTGGTGGAATGGATACCTTTGCTCGGGGATTATTAATTGCTCATCAAATTATTGAAGACAAAGAAATAAGTAATTTCATCAAGGAGCGATACAGTAGTTTCAATTCAGGTATTGGGGCGAAAATTATGCAAGGAGAAGTGGGATTGGAGGAATTGGATAAATGGGTTCGAGATCAAAATAATCCCATTCTCCCGAGCGGTCGTCAGGAGATGCTTGAAAATATCATCAATTCATACATTCGTTAGAACTTAGGGTCAAGAGGAAATCAACGATTTCTTTTGAATCCGCAATTGCACTCTAAGGCTTTATCTCTTCCTGTTTTACCAAAATCATACCGTTAACTTTAACCATCTTGTTCAATTCTAATCCATTCTTGATCATTGATTCATATTCCGGTTGAATACGTTCCAGTGTAGTCGAATCTTTGATCAGCAAATCTAATGTACCATCAGCATCCTGATCAATCCCTACCATCGTATGCGGATTTACCTTATCCCGATTCTCAATCAGAATAAACTCGTTAAAAGGATTGGAATCTTTTATTCGGAAGCTCCTGATTTCATAAAGGCAGCACGGTTCAACCCTAATGTATTGATTGATGTCAGTAATATGTTCTTCCAACTTGTTTTCTCTAAACAGCAGTTCTAATCCATATTCATATATTTTTTGCGCTTCAGACAATTGGGCCTCTCCCAGGACAACCCGATCAATAATACGGTCCTGGTCAAAATCAATTGCCATAAAATTCTCACCTATCAACTCATTGAAACATTCCTCCACTTTTTCAGAATTTACGGAGCGAATACGATATGTTTGATTCTCAAACTCATATCTGTAATGAGATACAATCAATTTTGAATTTGTACTTGCGCAAGAAGTAAAAATAGCAAGGTAAATCAGAGAGACACTGAATATGACAGACATATTTTTATGTATTTTCATCTTGTTCATGATTTCTCCTTTGATGATTAACCTATGCAGTAGTGGTCTCACAGAGTTGAGTCCCCTGTTCTTTCCGGATGCAGGATTTGCATCCTTCAAAGTGATACCTCCTGTAGATGATGTTGCACTTCCGATAAAATTTCGTTCGGCTTCATTCATTTTTATTGCACCTCATTTACCAATGTTCCAATATTATCAATTGTTATCCTTATCTCATCACCACTCTGCAAAGTAAACTCACTCGAGGGGACAATGCCGGTTCCGGTCATTAGAAAACTACCATTAGGAAAGCTGCATTCCCGATATAAAAATGAAACCAGCTCTTCAAAACTTCGCTTGATTTGGCTAATCTCAATATTTCCGCTAAAAACAACAGCACCATTTCTTCGGATTACCAAATCGATTAATGTATTGACTGGGAGTGGATATTTGGTCAAATAAATGCATGGCCCAATAGCCGCACAACCATCGTATGTTTTGGCCTGTGGCAAATATAATGGATTCTCGCCTTCAATACTGCGTGAACTCATATCATTACCAATCGTGTAACCCACAATTTTTTCATTCGAGGTAATCAATAGTGTCAATTCTGGTTCCGGTACATTCCAGGTAGAATCTTTGCGAATTCGCACTTTTCCACCGCTACCGACAATACGATTAGCAGCCGCTTTAAAAAATATTTCAGGGCGCTCTGCTTCATATACATGCTGGTAAAAATCTGCTCCACCTGCTTTCCTAGATTCTTCCTGGCGACCCTGTTTACTACGAAAGTATGTAACACCGCTCGCCCACAATTCCTGAGAACCGATAGGCGCTTTTAAACCTAAATTTATTAATTCCTGACCATTTTTAATAGGATCATTCTCCCGTACAATTTTCTCCATTTTCTCAAATAGGTTATCATCGTTTACAAAATTGTCCCAGTTTTCATCCACAATATAAAAATTACCCTCCTTTTGAATAATTATTCCCCCTTTGGTTTTATATAGCTTCATCTCAGATCTCCATCAACTTCACACGCAATGATCAATTGCTCTCCTGAAGACAGACTTTTAATTCAAAATTAAATGAACGATAAATAATGTCGTTGCAGCAGTAGACCCCAGAACCAGGGTCCCCAAAGTATGCATGCGATAGCCCATTCTCGTGTCCATTCCGGACATTTGGGTAACCACCCAAAAAAAGCTGTCATTTGCATGTGATACAACCGCAGAACCCGCACCAATGGCGATTACAACAATAGCCTTATCAAAATTATCCACAAAGCCTAATTTGTCCATTAATGGTGCCATTATGGAGGCTGTAGTAATGAGCGCTACCGTTGAAGAACCTTGGGCTGTCTTAATGGCTGCAGCTAAAAGAAAAGGCAGCCATATACTTAAGTTAAATCCGGCAAGTGTTTTTCCAAAAACATCTGCGATACCCGAATTTTGTAGCACCTTTCCAAAAATACCACCAGCACCGGTAATCAAAATTATCGATGCTGCATCAGAGAGGGATTTTCCAATCCATCCGGTGGTAGATAACATATCTTTTTCTAATTTCTTTGGTAACAGCAGTGCCAAGAAAACACCAATTAGGAGGGCGATAAATGGTTCTCCAATAAATAAAATGAAATCAACGAAAGCGCCATCCAGTCCTTTAAAAGCTTTAACAAAGGATCTCAAAACAATCAATAGTATGGGTACAAGAACAGGGATAGAAGATTTAAAAGCACCCGGTGCACTCTGCGATCTTACCTGAAGTTCTTTTTCCGAAATTTCCGGATTAGGATCGATATATGTTTTTGCTGCATATTTTGTCGCAAAAATTATCGCTGCAACTAGGGCAATAAGACTAATAGGAATTCCGATGGACAAAACCAATCCTAAATCCGCTCCCAATATTCCTGATGCCGCAATCGGCCCGGGTGTTGGCGGTACCATCGTATGCGATGCGGTAAGCCCTAAGGCTAAAGCGATAGCCGATCCCGTCAGTGATATTTTTGCTTTTTTGGAGAGACTTTTGTTCAACGGCGCAAGGAGCAAAAATCCGCTATCGGCAAAAACAGGAATTGAGACGAACCAACCGATTAATCCCATAGCAGAAGGTACTTTATCCTTGCCGACCACTTTTAAAACCTTTTCTGCTATGGCATAAGCACCGCCGGAATTTTCCAGAAATGCGCCGATAATGACGCCAAGGATTATAATGAGGCCGATTCCACCAAGCGTTTTCCCAAACCCTTCATTCACAGATTTAATAATATCATTTAACGGCATGCCGGAAACAAATCCGTACATCAAAGCAACCAGCAGCAAAGCGATAAATGGGTGTACATTTAAGCGCGCAGTAAGAAAGATGATTACTAGAACACTAATAATCAGGTAAGCAACTACCATAAGCGCCGCGATCAAGTATTTTTGTTTTCGATTTGAATTATCAGGTAAAACCGGATTAATGTAAATCTCTATCCACTTTTGATCCAGAACCGCCGACTAATATATCAAGGTCTGCACCCTTATCGGCTTGCTCAACATGGTCCAGATATATACGAACATATCCGCGCTCCGCCAGTGGTTTTGGCGGAGTCCATTTTGCTTTACGATCTGCAATTTCTTCATCAGAGACGTCCAGGTGCAACCATCGTTTTTCAACATCCAGTTCAATATAATCGCCATCCTGAACAACGGCTAATGTCCCACCAATTGACGATTCCGGAGAAACATGAAGGATCACGGTTCCATAAGCTGTTCCGCTCATTCTGCCATCAGAAATGCGCACCATGTCTTTCACACCTCTAAGAATTAATTTTTCCGGAAGATCAACATTTCCCACTTCCGGCATGCCCGGATATCCTTTTGGGCCGACTCCTTTCAACACAATAACACATCTCTCATCTATCTTTAGGTTCGGATCATCAATTCTTGCATGATAATCTTCCATGCTTTCAAAAACCACGGCACGTCCGCGGTGTTTCATAAGTTCAGGTGTTGCAGCAGAGGGTTTGATAACAGCACCGTTTTCACACAGGTTTCCTTTGAGCACGGCAATACCGGCTTCCAGTTTATATGGTTTGTCTAATGTGGTAATGACTTCACTGTTATAACATTTTGCTTTGAGGTTATTCTCCAATAATGTTTTACCATTGGCAGTAATTGCCTGTTGATGCAATAGGCTACCGAGCTCTTTAATCACAACAGGTAATCCACCGGCGTAAAAGAAATCTTCCATCAAATATTTACCTGAAGGCATCAAGTTTACAAGTAAAGGAATTTTACTACCAAGTTTATCGAAATCTTCGAGACACAGATCCACGCCGATACGACCAGCGATAGCCTGCAGGTGAATAATCAGGTTTGTTGATCCGCCGATAGCAGCGTTGGTAACGATTGCATTTTCAAAAGCGCGTCGTGTAAGAATATCCGATAATTTTAAACTTTCTTTAACCATTTCGACAATCCGGCGCCCGCAAAGCTGAGCCATCACTTTTTTGCGGGAATCGACGGCAGGGATGGATGATGCGCCGGGCAAAGTCAGGCCCAGAACTTCTACCATAGTTGCCATTGTGGAGGCTGTTCCCATAGTATTACAATGGCCGGCACTGCGGGCAACACAAATTTCCGCGTCAAGGAAATCTTCGTCTGTAAATTCTTTAGTTTTCCTTTTCTCCTTTATCATCCAGTTGAAAGAGCCGGATCCGATTTCCCCGCCCCTAAATTTTCCGTTTAGCATGGGCCCACCGGGAACTACTATAGTCGGAAGGTCAACACTACAAGCGCCCATAACAGTGGATGGGGTTGTTTTATCGCAGCCTGTTAAAAGCACAATTCCGTCAAGCGGATTGGCCCGAATGGATTCTTCTACATCCATACTGGCCAGATTGCGAAACAGCATTGTTGTAGGGCGCATAATTGTCTCACCTAAGGACATTACGGGAAATTCCAAAGGAAATCCGCCTGCCTCCAACACCCCCCGGCGTACAAATCCGGCTAACTCCCGTAGATGACCGTTACAAGGGGTTAATTCCGACCAGGTGTTACAAATGCCGATAACAGGTTTCCCACGAAAATGATCATCCGGGTATCCCTGATTCCTAAGCCATGAACGATGCACAAATCCCATCTTATCATTGCCGCCAAACCACTCCTGGCTTCTAAGCTTTTTCTTCATTGCTTTTATTTTGCCCTAAATTGTTTTGGTTTCGTTTCATTAACACAAAGAAGCAAACCGCATTAATTACAAATATAGTACACCACTTCCACGCGAACCGAGAAGGCATCTCAAAAAAAGCCGATTTCAAAATGCAAAATTGGCACCAAAGCTACCCATAGCTGTATAAATGCTCGTTTAGTTCGGTGATGCGTTAACTCCTAATACCCAATACCTTTGGCATTTAGCTTCACTCGACACAGATACATATCTGAGGTGATATAGAGCTCGTTCCCCTCCACACCTCCGAAACAACAATTTGATAGACTAGTCCCGGTATCAATGCTGCCGATATGTTTACCATCCGGTGTAAATATCATCACTCCGCCAGGACCAGTTGCCCAAAGGTTACCAGAAGTGTCCACTGTTAATCCGTCACATAATCCGAGCTTTCCATATTTGTCAAATTCAGTAGCATCGTAAAAAATTCGCCTTTTTCCTGTTGTACCGTCGTCTGCAACATCAATTGTAACCCAGTATTTTCTGTTGCCTGAATTCGCTACATACAGTGTTTTTTCATCAGGCGACAACCCGATACCGTTTGGTCTGTCCAACTCTTTGGTGACTAGCATTATTGAACCATTAGGTTCCACATGATAGACACCTGAGTAGTCAAGTTCTTTACCCGGAAAATCGGGGGATGACAAACCATATGGCGGGTCTGTAAAATAATAGTGCCCTGAGGAGCTAATGACTATATCATTCGGGCTATTGAATTTTTTCCCTTCAAAGGAGTCCACCAAAATGGATTTGGACCAGTTTTTTCTATTTAACACCGCGATGCAGCGGTTGCCATGATCACAAAGTACGAGCTTACCAGTCATCGGGTGGACGAATAGACCATTAGAGCCAAGTTCGATTCCAGGAGGATTGTCACCCAGGGCATAGCCTGCCGGCCTCAAAAAAATTGTCAAGCCTTCTTGCTCACTCCATTTATAGGTGGTGTTTTGGGGAACATCATTAAACAGGAGATATCCGCCATCTTTTATCCAAACTGGACCTTCACTCCAATCAAACCCTTCGGCCAACACTTCTATTACAGCATCTTTCGGGATTAGAGAGTTTATTTCCGGACTGTCGCGATAAATAACTCCAATGGTTTTGTAATCAGACTCTCCAGCGGAAGAGGCATTAATAATTATTAGACAGATAACGAAACCCAGGATGATATTCCGCATAATGTTTTCCTATTTGAATACTTAATCTGTATGACAGGTGGATAAGAGGCCCGATGGTTGCGACGTACAGAACGTTCAGACTTTTGATATAACTAATGTGGTGCTTTGAAAATTAGGTTTCAAACAGAGCCCTTCGGGTCAATTTAAATCAGATATTATAACAGAAACTAAAATGAGTTACAAGCTGATTATTATGGTTAATTCTAAGTTGTTTTTATATAAAAATAATACTTGAATTTTGTTTTCTGCGTTTGCTTTTTGCACGGTGTTAATATAGTTAATTAACCACATATTTGCAGTTATTGTAAAATGACGATTTTATATAATCAATTATCCTACCTGTTTAATGTATTTTAAAAAATCTTAATTGTCATTCGCATATTAAATAGTGCCTTTTATTACTGTCATTTAAAAAAAACAAGTTTTTTCGTTTCTGAATAGATACCTGCATTTAAGCGGTAAAAATACACGCCGCACGGTAGGTCTGTTGGTTCCCATCTATATTGATATTTCCCTGCAGGTTTAGTGTCATCAACCAGCGTCCCCACGTTCTGCCCAAGCATATTAAAAACCTCCAGTTTCACTTTTGTCTCTAGCGGTATTTCGTAATTAATGGTTGTTGCAGGATTGAAAGGATTTGGATAATTCTGGGAAAGCTGAAAATAATGATCATTACCCTTTGTATTAATAATAATAGTAGGAGCATTTTGCACTATATCGATTAGTTCAATACCCGCTCCAGTCCCGAGATTCCTTGTATATTTTTTATCGGTTGAATTATTCCAATGTTCATGCACACCCAAACTTGCTATGTGAATGCCATTATTGTTGGGGTCATACCTGATGCTCTGAGGCCAGTTTGCTGAATCTGCCGCTTGGTGAAGATAATCATCTACACCCGACATTTGAACAGAAGAATCGGCTCCGCTTTCAGTTGTGAATTCAGACCTTAGAAAATCGTAACCGACTGATTCAATTGCAACAGGATCGAGGGAAACAAAAATTGATGATGTATAATCGTTATTAAACGGCGGCATGTTCCATTTTACCGGTTTATGAAGTTCCCAGTCCGATGCCCATAGGGCATCCATTATATAAACAAGATTTTTCCCTCCTAACAATCCATGACTCATTATATCAACCTGAACTCTGTAAAGCCCGTAACCGGTGCGGCTTATATCGCCGGGCCCTTCAGGGCTCACCAATCCATTATGAAGATGAGGAGCAAAATCCCTCGTATGCGATCCAAAATGATTTTTTGCAAACACAGTCATTCCCGCACGCTGGTGACCTTTTAGCATCGGTATATTTAATATGTATTCTGCATCTTCAAAGATGGAATAAAGATAATCATCATAAACGGTATCGCCTTCTGATGTTCTCAATATCGTTCCTTTATCGGAGTAGATTATTTTTGCTGTTGTGCTTGGAATAGCTTGTTCTCTACCCAGGTAAGAATAGTCATCATGATCAAGATAATGAACATCAGGAAATTCCCCATGCCATACATCATATAAATGTTTATAGATATGTTTGATAGGATCACCAACATAAATATCACTTTGGGCAACACCGACTGTGTTTACTAACTGTCGAAGAACCGCGTAAACAGATGCTACCGATGTTTCGGAAACGCCGTGATAAGAAGTTGATGTCAAATCCTCCGGATTGACATGCATTGCGCTTGTAGCATTAGTTTTGATAAATATCTTTTCTCCTCCTACATAATTAACTGCTCCTTTTCCTCGCATTGTGTTATGATAACGAAATATAGCATCCCATGCTGCGCTATCACTTGTCTGTCCGGTCAAGCTTTTCAAAGACGCCGAAAGCATTCTATCAACTTCTGCCTGATCCATATTCTCGCTCATAAAATATCCATGCTCCGGATCATCTACAACACAGTTTTCGTTTGTTGCATCGGGATTATGGACCCAGACAACTCTGCCGGGAAATATTCCCTTTGCAATTCCTATCGGATGATTAGCAGAATCAATTGGTCCAGTTAATAGACTACTGTAAACTGAAGATGAATAAGATATCGTGCTGCTGTTCGATATTGTGAAGACAGCCAAGGTAAGCCCGCTAAGAAATAGAACAAATGCAATAGCGTATTGTGCATTACAAAAATATTGTCTTGCCTTTTTGAAAGAAAATACTGTAGCTGCAAGTCCTGTAATATATAAAACAAAACTGCTTGCAATTGGAGCTGCTACTTTCATGCACGGATATTGTGCCCTGCTCGGTTTTGGAATTACACGCACGAGGAACCAGATTAGGCATGCCAGTCCAGTGATCGGAAAGAGCCATTGCGAGAATTTATTACTGTGTTTAAAAGAGTGATGATGGTTTTTCTGTAACCATTTTTTTTGACAGCTAAAAGATTTATTAGGAATCATATTCTGTTCCTTTCTTAAAATTCAATAGAATTTAAACTCAATCCTATATCTGCTCAAACACAGCAATGTTTCCCCTACTTCCAGATCATTTCAGTTCGATACGCGCTTAAATTCTCTTTGAACCTGACGTTATATAGAACTAATGGCTGAGACTATTTCAATAATAAAAGTTTCTTGGTTTCTGTGAATCCTTTATTGGTTACTATCCTACAGAAATATATGCCGCTGGTAAAACCAGTTGCATCCCATACCACTTCATACCTGCCTGCCGGTTGTTTTTTATCAACTAGCGTCCCCACCTTCTGCCCAAGCATATTAAAAACTTCCAGTTTCACTTTTGTCTCTCGCGGTATTATGTAACTAATGGTTGTTGCAGGATTGAAAGGATTTGGAAAATTTTGGCTCAGTGCAAATGTACCAGCAGTAGCGTTCTCGAAATTCCGAATACTCGTTGGTGTACCTTCAAAATCAACCAGTATTTTATGTTTTCTCGTAAATGATCTTTCCCCGGATTTCCACGTTATAGTTGGATAATAGTAACATTGTTTTTCTTCCGGCTGTCTATTCCCGAGAAATACCATTCTCAGAGGAGTCACAAATTTATAACGTCTTCCATAAATATCAATTCGCAATGAATCAACGGTTATCAAAGTATTGCCGACCGGCATAAAATAATCTGTCTCTGGAAAATGTACTGTAATGTCTTTTGCAACTTTATTACCCCAATTTATAAATGTAAGGGTATATTTTAGCGTATCTCCCGCAATGAATTCAACGGAATCCGGGTTATCCATGGTCTGGGAAATCATTTGCACACGCGCATTAAGATTTAGACTATCCATGGTCGAACCTGAATAGAACGCCGGGCTTACAGCCAATTCAAACTTATTTCCTTCGGCATTATGAACCCTTGCAATGACATCTAAAAATCCGTTGGGGATATTATCAGGAATCGATGCGAAATACTCTTTTTGCGATGTCTGTGTCGTAGCAAGTCCTATTTCAGAGCCATCGTTTTTTAAAAGATGAACGCTGACGGAATCCACATTTTCTTTTGGATCAAATATTACAAGTCGTACCTTTTTATCCTGCCCGGGATGGAGCCATTGAGCGGATTTATCATTTTCAAGAACCTGGAATAGATCAAGTGAGGGCATAAAGCACTTCCATGGAACTACAGGTTCCGTTACATTAAATTCATAATCGATGGTTGAATGACCTATTTGTCCCAATATTTTATACCACTGAGTATTCGCCAATAAACGATAGCGGTTTGCATTTTCCTTTACGGTATAATCATAATAAAACACATAAGGATATGACGGCACATTATTAGCTTGTAGCAGACGATTTTGGGAATACATCTGGGCCTTAAATCCTGGAGACATATTCTGGAAAGCTTGCCCGTGCATCCCGTTTGAACAACTTACTCCACCGTCATCATAAAGATTCGGACTAAACTGTGTTAAACCCAAATCCATGTTATAATACTGGTACAAAAATTGAAATTTGGGAATTAAAACATCACTTCTACAATCTTCACTGATATATAATGTATCTCCGGATGAAGATGTCATAATATTTACATAATCCGATTGGTCAGGTCTGAAAAACTTCCGATCAAAAAATACAAAATTCCTGCTGTTGTCTATATAAAAATCCGCTGTGGCAGCACTGGCACTGGGTAAAGAAAAGCCAAAAAAATCATAAGAATAATCTCCGATACCTATCGACATCGCAAGATATTGCATCGGATCAAATTCTTCTGAAAGCTTGGGAGTCATGAAATGGACATACTCCATATTTGGTAGAGCATGCCCTGCAAGGAAAGTCCATCCCGCTTCCATTCCACCCCAAAGTTCTGTTTTATCCAACTGAATATAAGGGCCCCTCATTTCGCGTTTCGTATAATCAAAGTTTAAATGAAGATCTGCAAGGTTCTGAGAGCCTGACAAAAATGTTAAATCGTCCTGAGATTGAACCCCTTTGGTGAAATCAGCCAGCAATATAGACTGATCCCCATTGTTTACAATCATGTCCTGATGTACTATAAATCTCTCATCCATAAAGCTAAGGAAAATTTTTAAGTCGTTATATTCCCATCCAATATACTCAAAGGTACGTAATGCGTAATAATTGGGATGGATAATTACAATATCAAAACTAATCGGACAAGAATCCGGTAGGGTGACAGGATTATCGTATACGTCACGTAACTGATCCACACCATTAAACGCAGAAAACTCCGCTTCACTATGATGCAGGGTGATATGCTTCAACCCTTCAACTTTGACATCATTTCGAACGATGAAGTAATCATAATATTTATGGTTGGTTGCATCCTCTTCCCTCAGCCATGCCCACAGGGTATAGCTACGGTTCGGAACTGTAACGATAAATTTATTGTTGGTGCCTGCAGTCCGATATAGAATATCTATCTGTCCATCACCATGAGGCCCGTAAAAAAGTGATAGATCAAGGGGGTAGATATCACATTCTATAACCAATACATTCGATTTGATAAAACCGAACGGTATTTGCACCTGGTCTGAATCGGATTGGCAAATAATGTAGCCCGTGTAGGCAAAAGGTTGGGTACCTATGATAGGAACGGAGTTGGGAACGGATATAATAGCTGTTATTTCTTTGTCTTCCATTGGAGCAAGTTCAAAACTTGTTTGACTGAGATACAAGTCTACTTCAGCCGGAAGGGAACTTAGAATCTCTAAATTAAAATTTTGTGAAGTATTTCGCAGGTTTTTTATTTTGATTTCTAAAGTATCCATCCATACAGATTCGGCTAAATCCACCAATCCAAAACTTGCTATCCCGGGTTCAACGATAACTCCGAGAGTTGCGGCATTCAGTGCATCAACGCGTCCATTACCCTTCATAAATAGCGACCCGCCAGTGGATTTTGCGCTGTTAATAATTGCTGCTTTAATCTGTTTTGGAGTCCAGTCTGGATGTTGCTCTTTCAACAATGCTGCAACTCCTGCAACGTGAGGAGTAGCCATAGACGTTCCGGACATTCTCTCCATTGTGTTGCCCGGCAACAGAGAAAGAATGTCTACACCAGGAGCGATAACTTCAGGTTTTATCGCAAAGTTTATAGCATCAGGTCCTCTCGAGCTGAAGTTTGCCGTCTGATCATTGCTGTTGCATGCGCCCACAGTTAATGCTGTCTCGGCAGTTCCCGGTGAGCCTATAGTCTGGAATGGACCCAGAAAAACATCGTTACCACTGTTACCTGCTGCAATCACACTCAATATTCCTGCCTGCGTAGCATTATTAACTGCCGCATCAACCGGATTATCCGCTACAGGTGGTCCACCCAAACTCATATTAATGATATCTACCGCATCTTCTGTTTCCGGAATCCCATCGGGATCCATACAATATTCGATTCCCGCAATAACACCTGACCATGCTCCACCTCCATAATCATCCAACACTTTAACTGCTAAAAATTTTACATTAGGTGCCACCCCTATCTGATCGCTATTGCCATTGGCGCCAATGATTCCAGCAACATGAGTCCCGTGACCATTGTCGTCATAAGGATTGCTGTCATCATTTATAAAATCATACCCACCTATTACCCGATATGCTGGTCCGTAGCCGCCCCCTAAGGCCGAATGATTATAGTCAATTCCTGTATCGATCACGCCAACCAAGATATCATCACCGGTATAACCGAGACTATCCTGCACGATATCTGCGCGAATTTGGCTAACCGATTCTGTTAGAAATGCTTTCACTTCACGATCAAGATAAACATTTTTTACTTCCGGTAATTCACGAATCTGCTGAATCATCGCACGGTTGCATTCTATGGTCATTCCGTTTATAGCAGTAAAATATTCGCGATTAATCTTATAGCTATATTGAAAATTTGACCCGGTTGACAATCTTGTGGCAATATTCTCTATTTTGGCGGTAACATTTGAGTGTGCTTGCTTCAAGGATGATAATATACTGGTTAATGAGCGTTTTCGGAGAGCATTTTCTGATTTGTACAGGGCTATCGGTTTGTCCTTTAATGTAACGATGATTTTAACAACCTCTTTTGGACCTTCCATTTTCAGGATTTTCAATTCCCCGTTTTCAATTTTGTAATAGTAACGGTATGGTCCGTCCTTATCAGGAGAAATTTTTTTAGCGTTTGGTGAGGTAACCCAGCTATTTTGGGCTTGAATATTTAATGAAAGCAGAAGAAAGAAGAATACGGCCAGTATCTGAATTGACCGGCTTTTACAGTTGCAGGTTTTTTCCATTCTCATTTTTCCCCATTAAATAAAAATGATAATCGCCATGTTAAATCGTTCACAAAATCGTGATACGAAAATAAATGGAATCGTATTTTTAGCCAAAATGGATTGAGAATCTGAATCTTTTAGGGAGGTACGGGGTCAGACCGTTTTAGCCTTAACTTTCATATATTCGCTTACCCCTACGAATATACTTTTCCACCTAGTTATTTGACTCTATAAAACTTAAAATAATCTGTTAAATTTGTCAAGCATCATCGATGAATTACCGAGCCACTATCTAATAAATCATAACGTAAAAATCGGATATTTCTGGTTCACGTTCTTCGTAATGATTATGTCTATCACATGTATTAGTACATTTTCAGGCATCTCAATAAAGAAAGGAAGAGTTGGAACATTACTATTCTTTTTGTTGAGTAGAAAATTATCTTAATCTATTTCCAATATGCACTTTAATTTTTAATAATCTTACCATTGACCATTTAGCTAAAAGAACGAACTTCGGCATAGCAGTTGCGAGATCACCCTTGAGCCTTAGAGGGATGTGAGAGAGAGAGTTCATTGAGTGCTCCTGCCAGCGAACAGACAAGAGCGAACCGGAAGATGAGCGAGCCTCGCTGAAAGCGGTACGGCGAGTGAGCATAAAGACCTCAAAGTCTTCATCCCCAATTAATCCCATGTAATTGGAATTATTACCTTGTCGTTTAGTTAAAATCACAATCCTGCAAAAAGCAGTGTTCAAATCTAATAGACATTCTTACAAAAACTCTTAGATATTTGCTGACGAATCGAGCATAACAAGGTACTACAATAGTGCCACTGTCCGGTTTGCACTACTTGCGGCCTGGACTACAGGTTATGTCAGACTTTACTGAACAAGTGGATATGCTCCAACAAATCGTTTCGATTGACCGAGGAGCTTACTCACTTCAGATGGCAGCCGAACCCCTGCGTCGGATCCAAGGAAATCCTTCAGTAACTGGTAATTTCCTAGCTCTCTGCTTTTAAATAGAGGACCATTATAATGGTAAAAATCAAGACTGTTTTTAGCAAAGTCAGGGTACATTTTCCGTAGACCGTTCAAACTCCAAAATTCGGCATAACACTTTTCACCCGCTGTGGGACTCCAATAGACAAGGGGAGATGTTGCCTTTTCAACTTTCCGAACATAAACATTGTGATCAAGGGTTTTTAGCTGTGATTGTGTAAGCTTATCACAAAGAAGTCCCCGCTGCCAAACAAACAGAAGCGGCTTGGTAAACCCTTCATCTGCCGTAAGAAGATTATTTACAAATACATGTCCGTCTCTTTCATCAATATCCGGTCCTGTACTGGGATGCCAGCCAAAATGATCTCCCACAGCACTCCGTTCAGTGCGGGCTATACTGACTCGGCTGTTTCTAAAAGTGTTATTGTACATTTCTACATCGGATGCGTTAAGCACCATTATACCATTGGTGCAGTCAACAAATATGTTTCCCGCACAAACAGCCCCCTTTGAAATTTCAAAAAAGAATCCATTGGTTTGAGGGTACCAAACGCGACCACTATCATCTTTATTATAAATACTACCAACATTTTCGACCCAATTATTTATAAAAACGCCATCTACATTACCCACATCATACCAAATACCGTTTGAATATGGTAGATCCGTAACCAGATTGTCATTACATGTTACCCTGTAAGACTGATTAAAAATCTTCACCGCAGCCGGATAGTAACCTGTGATTCTCTCAATATTATTGCGCGTAAGGATGTTCTTTTCCAGGAGAACATCTGAAGAACTGATTATGTAAATACCTTCTGTACTGGTATCACTCACCTTGCAGTTACGAATTGTTAGACTATCGCCCATAAAGTAACCAGCCACTCGGGAACAAAACGTGATTGTACAGTGCTCCAAAGTGGTTCCGACAACATCTTTCCCATGATCGGCTTCATTTGATAACCCCTGCGGATAATATCCCTCTATTTCGAAAGCGCGGTAAGCATACTGAGTGAAGGTGATTCCCCGAATGATAGGACCTCTTCGATCCGATTTCTTACCATGAACATCTTTTGTCGTTCTTATTATAGCTGCATCAAAAGCTGTGATTTCAACCAAGCGGTTTGTCGGATCAATGCCAATATAAACTACTCCATCGTCGTAATCGATATAGTAGGTATTTTCATCCACCTCTCCTTCCCAGCCGACGGCCTGCAGGAATTTTCCATCTACAAACACCATATCATTGTTAAATCGATATAGCGGCGTTTTCTTCCCCTCGCGATGACGCCGCCACCAGTCGTCCGGTTTGGAGGGAAATAAACTGGACCAATTAGTTGTCCACAATCCGTTACCTAAATCCTCCCATTCATTAGCGATGTAAGTGCCTTTCAGTATGGGTCGTTCATCATTATAAGGTTGCATGGTAATCCCCTGGTTTAGCACCAGGTTTCCGGTACGATAGATTCCACCGCGCAGAACGATAGCATCAGCGGTTTTTACTCGTGTAATCGCTTTTTCCAGAGTAGTGGGTTTGTCGAGTGTTTCTCCGGAGGCTTCGGTTTTTGCATCCGGGGCCACATAATAAATTTTACCCGCAACATCGGGTAAATCATACTTTTGTTGAATGGGGCCGTATGGTCCACCGGACGGTTGTGCCGTTGCTGTCAAAAACCCGAAACAAAAACTACAAAGAAAACAACTGATATATAACAATAGAGATGATTTCATTTTTTTAACCTTTCATGGTAGTTGCCAGTAAAGTTCGTTAATCTCTTGAAAAAACTATGCCGTATTTCGTTCGAGGGAAGATCTTCCTCAGGTATTACCCCAGTGGGCGTACCTATATATGTTCGAAACCAATCGAAATCGACAAATCCGCCCGTGGCACTGGTTGCATAATTGAAAAGACAAAACTTATTCCCCGTAAAAACTGAGAGGTTAAATTGCATCGCTAATTCATTGCCAAGTTGTTTAAACGATTGATTATCAAAACTGTATGCGAAGGAAGCATTGCTGGTGCCATAATCTGCAAGCGCACTCAAGTATATTGTCGAATCGTTGATCCCCATTGAGTCAATTGATTCTCCATTATTGACCATGACAACATATTGTTGACCGTTGGTTTGTTTAATCCCAATAAATGCATAAGGATCCTGGAAAACTGCCAATCCTGCAATATCGCCATCTTGCATGTTATCAATAGACATTTTCACAGCGGCGGTTGATGGAATAGAACGGGAATAGTAAGCAAAAATTCTTTGTGTAAGGGTATTGCGGGCCTCGTGCAAATTCGATACCATTTTGGCCGTTGAAAGTCTTAAATAGCCGGGATTCTTTTTCAGCGACCACTTAGTTGAATCGGGATTATGATTCCAGCCCCACTGCATGCCCAATTTCGTACTATCAAACTCATCAGAAGTAGGCAATACTTTAATCGGATACTTCCTCCCAACATTCGGCTTCTTATAGGTGACCACCCCTTTTCCATCAACGCCGACTATTGGCCAGTCATCGATCCAGGTAACCGGCTGCAAGGTCGGAAAACGCCCGAACGCCCCGCCATCCTGAAAAATAATCGTCCACCATTCACCTGTTTGCGTTTCGATGAGCGCCCCTTGATGCAAACCCGTACCTAAGTTGCCGTCGTCTCTAATAACAATTTTTTGTTCATAAGGCCCGTAAATATTTTTTGAGCGCAGCGCGACCTGGAATCCGTCTCTGCCGCCATAGGTGCAATATAAATAGTAAAATCCATTTATTTTGTATACATGGGTACCCTCAAGTCCGGGGCGAATATCACCCTTAAAGACCAAAACATCATCACTTTTCGCATGAAAATTTGTATCAAGTTCGGTAACGAAAATATCATTATAGCCGTGCACGACATATATTTTGCCATCATCGTCAAAAAACAAACCGGGATCATAAAATCCCTTGGGTAATTTCCTGATCCCCCAAGGACCCTCTGGTTGTGTTGCCGTGCAAAGAAAACCGCCTTCATCCAGAGTGATGAACAGTAAATAATATTTACCCTGGTGATACTTTAGGCTGGTAGCCCATTGGCCGTGAGAATACCTGCTACAGCCATCGAGATTGTAGCACGGGCTAAAATCCATTCGTTCCACGGCATTGCTGCAATATTCCCAATTTACCAGGTCGTACGATTTGAGAATAGTTACTCCCGGAAAAATAAACATAGTCGTTGTAACCATGCAATAGGTTGAATCAACGCGGATTACATCCGGATCGGGAAAATCAGCATAGATAATTGGGTTGGTGTATGTGCCATCCCCATTATCGCTGTGTGTTTTCTGCGCATACACACATCCGAATGATAGTAATGAAATTAATAAAAAATGATACGCCATAAAAACCATTGCTCGCTCTTCCAAGTTCTGTTACTCATCCTCCTTATCTGGAATAGAATCAAGAAATGCCTGGTATTGAGAATTTGTTAACCTCAGCCAGTACATCATATATCTGGAATCATGAATTTTATAGAAAGGCTCAAATTCTAGATTATTTTGAGAATTAACGATATTAAGTTCAGGAGCTGTAAAGGTAAATGGTTTATTTTCTACTGGTACTAGCTTTTCTGCGATTTTGGAACGGTCATCTTCCACAATGATCGGCGCCTTGACAATAGGAAGCATGGGTCCATTGGCAATGTGGCCCCAACGGCTGTCGTCAGCCACTAAACCTACCAAATTCTCTGTGCCGGTTTTTGCCCCAAGCAAAACAGGGCCATGCATAAAGGCTACATACGAAGGCACATTGGGTAACTGCTCTATCGTATTGTGCATAGGTAGAAAAATCTCCACCACATCGCCGGTTGTCCACGAACGGTCAACTGCAACGTAAGACGAAGGTTGTGCTGTATAGGACAAAGTATCGTTATTAACAACCACTCTCAAGGCCCGTTGAGCAACCCATGAAGGATAGCGAATCATTAACTTAAACGCAGATGAACCTTCAGTTACAATCAATTTGGTCTGTTCTTCATACGGAAAATTAGTTTCCTGCTTAATTTTGATTCCCTTAGCTTTCCAGTTTAATTCGGATGCAACGAAAAGGTTTAAATACAAAGAACCATTTTGATGCGTATAGATAAACTGGCCGTACTTTCCATGGTTTTCCATACCGGTGCCAACGCAACACCACATTGCCTGATTTGGAACAGAATAAACACGATAATGACGAGGGCGCGCAGGCGTAAAATAGACATACCCTCCGTGCTCAGGATGTTGTGCAGATAATATGTGATTGCATAATGCGCTTTCATAAAAATCGGTATATTTTGCCAGTGGATCTGCGCGGAACAAAGCCTCGGTTAACTTTAGCATGTTGTATGTATTGCATGATTCGGGACCCTGAACATCGTTAACATAGTCAATGCATGCGGCCGCAGTCGGGAAATGTTCTTTTCTGCTATTTCCGCCAAATACCAGACTGCGCTTGCCAGTCACTGTCTCCCAAAAGAAACTACTTGCCCTAGAATAGGTGTTATCGCCGCTAAGCTCGGCGATTCGTTGAAAACCAACCGCTTTGGGAACCTGAGTATTTGCATGTTTGTTATCAAGATTATCATTACCTGCCGCCATTTCATTGAGCAACATTTTATGTGAGAAGCGTTTCGCCGCCGTTAAATACTTTTCGTCCCCTGTCATTTGATAAGCATCGGCAAAAATCTCATTCATCCCGCCATGCTCGGTATCAAGCATTGATTCCATTTGATCGTCTGTCAAACCAGAAGTGATGTTTATACCCCAGTCACAGAATCTTAAAAAGATGGTTTTTGCATCCTCATTACTACCATACAACCAGGCATCCCTTAATCCGGCATACACTTTATGCAGATTATACCATGGTACCCAACCTTTTCGGTATACTGTAAAATCGTTATTTTTGAGCGTCGACCAAATTTCGCCGCTATTGGGGATCCCGCCTACATAACCATTGCCCCAATCTGAATTACTAATTGTATTTGCTTCCTGACAAGTCTCGAGTTCCGATATCATATATTCCATGCGTTGCCTGCAATCGGAATTATTTGTAGCAGCATAATTTATCGCCATTGCCGATAAATAGTGCCCACCAATGTGACCATCCAATCCAATCCAGTTTGGATAACTCTCGGCCTTCCCTGCCAGCCCTGCTTCTTTTCGATAGGGAACCAATAATCTATCTACATCATATTTTAAAAGTATTTCAATATTGAGGTCGCGGGCATGTTGAAAAGTCCTGTCCAGTAAAGTGACATCACCCAGGAAAAATGTATTAGGATATAGTTTATCTTGTGCCTGAATATTGCTGAACAGCGGAGCACACCAAAGGACAAAACATAATATTGATATTTTCACATCCTCACCTTAAAAATTACCTATTTTCTTGGTTACTTGAACTGCAGACGATTCTCTCTCAACCATGGAGGTGCAGATCAGCCAACCAATTGTTACTTTACCTACTTTTCACGTTTTCCGCCATTGACATATTTCCGATGGTTCTGTTAGAATTTTCTACCGGGAATTAAAAGATCTCATTCATAATTATATAATTCAAATCTTTGAATCGAATAATCATCCAAAAAGATGCGTATGTGCCTCCCCTGGTGCGTTTGATCTCCATTCAAATGCCTTATTACTTTCCACCTATTGTTCTCCAATCTCCCTTCTTCTGCTTTCAATATTCCGACATTTACATCCGGGGTTTTCAAGTTCTTAAATGTTAGAACAATTCCTGAGCCAGCGAGATAAAATTCATTTTTGCCGGTTTGGACTATTAGTGCACCTGCGGTTTCCCATTCATCATTTTTGGAATTAGCTTCATATCCTAAAGTATAACTATGTTTTACAGTTAACTCATAATCGCCAAACTGCAGAATACTTTCCTGTGATTCCTTGTCGAAAAGAACACCGTCAATTCTGTTCTGACCGTGATTGGCTGTGATTATGGAAGTCAATTGATTTAACAAATTATATACTTTCCCCAGTGGTTCATCTTCCGGCTTCCTGGTAGATTCAATGGAGAACGGGGAGAAACCGATTGCTTCATAATGCCCAAAAACAAATACAGCTTTGGCTGCAACAGTATTATCAAAACGATGTTCAGGAATAAACAGAGGATTTCCCTGACGTGTATATAAATCGCTCCAGTGTTTAATATTAGGGAAATAAAAATCGGGCGATAAAAAATCAATAGATGGTCCGCCCGCTTTCCAAACATCCATCAAATGAGGGAGCGGGCCGGCACTTGGATAACCAGCACCCGGCAACCTTCCGGGACGATTTAACGCTGCATTCACATACATCGGCAATGGATAAATGGCTTTGCCCGCTTCTATGATTGTATTGGTAAACTTCGAGTAATACCACGCCATAAAAATTTCATCGGTTTGAGGTCCTTTCCCGAAAATTTCTTCCCATGTTCCGGTTTCTCTATAACCGTTTCTGCTCCACACATCTCTGAATTCAGGTACCAGATTTCCCTTATTATTTTTCAAATATTGTATAAATTCTATTGGTACACCTTCCTGAAATTTTCTGTTTGCCAATGGATGATAATCTCGAGCGGTTGGAAGCATCCCAATCTCGTTTTCGGGTTGTATCATGATTATCGTATGTTCATCCTCATCAATCTCTTTAATATGAGTCATCAAAGCCTGGAATGCTTTTTTGTCAGCATTAAGATTATTTTCACTAAAGGGTGTTAATATTTCGTGGCTTTTGCCTTTGTCATCCTTTATTCGTGGAAACCTTTCCTGGTCTTTTTTGACCCACGAGGGCGCATGGCTGGACATACTATTTTTCCAGGATCCAAACCATAATAGAATCAATTTTAGATTATGATTTCGCGCTTCTTTAATTAGTCTGTCATATAATTCAAAATCAAATTTGCCTTCCGCCGGCTCTATCAGTTCCCAATAAACCGGTGCCAAAATCGTGTTCAAATTCATTGTTTCCAATTTTGGCCATATCGGTTCCATGTATTCCAAACTGGTGAAAGAGGAATTTCCGAGTTCACCGCCAAGTATTAAATAGGGTTTGTCACCTACTATCAACTGGGTAATCTTATCTTTTTTTTCTAAATGTGGTATCTGATACTGTTTTTGATCCGAATCCTGAATTCCGTTATCGGAACATGTGATAATAAGCAGCGCAAAAATGCCAACGGAAGTCACACCAATTAGTAAATTTTTCATGATAAAATGCCTTCTGTTAAACTTTGAGGTAGTTACGCTTAATTCTAATTTGGGGGTCTATTTGTTTCAGGATAAAGTTCAACAATTTGAAATTTTTGATGAAAAGTGAAGATATTAAAAATCATTGTTCTGAGTTTTTCAAAACTGAACGTTTATTTATAGTCTTATAAAATTTCATCTACACGACTTCACCTGCTTATTTGATAAAGCATTTAACAAACTGTCGAGCTGTTATTCCGAAACAAACGTCGTCACACTTCGTGGTTCCAGAGCAACCGTGAGAAATCCGTGTAACATAGCAATATCATCTTCCTGAGTAGCATTCTTTGATTCTGATGTTACATATGGTATAAAATTGGCAACGGTGCTGTTCTCAATTTTAAAGGCTTGATCTATTGATTGGTAATTATAGTTTATCGCTACAATTACCACTTTGGCACCATCCCGGTATACAGTTAAATATAAGTTTGGTTGCGGATTATCGTCTGCTGTTACTCTGAAGAAACCGGGACGAATAAACCGTGAAAATTGTGACATAACATACCCACGCTTGCTGACAGTTCCGTCTTCAAGAATCGGCCCATAAAATCTTACAATATACCACCATATATAGGCACTCATATTTGCTTTCATACAATCATTGATTTCTTTCCCGGTTGCAAGTGCACCATCCCAATCGTCAGATAGTTCAAGATGTTCGGTCATCCACACTTCTTTGCCTTTAGCCTCTGCCAGTGGGTATCTTATAAGGCCACCTCCGTAAATATGTCCTCCAATAAATGCGGTATGTGATGCTGCAATCGAATCATTAAGTATAGGGTCTGTCATGGTATGGTTGAAATTAAATGACTCAGCAGCGAAAACGCCGGTACCAACATCGGGGGCATTTTCCTTCATAAACCTTAACATTTCAGCAGCATTCCAGTCACAGGATTCGTACGTTACTTGAACATCCGGTTCATTTTGAACGGAGATTGCGTAAATGGGAACCCCATTATTTGACATATAATCGGCGAAAGACTTCAGATGAGCTGCATAGGCTGCATAAGAATCTTCTCTCAGTCTGCCACCAACTATGTTGTTATTTGTTTTCAATCCTGGAGGCGGTGTCCAGGGTGAGGCAATAATTTTTACTCCCATGGCATGTGCTGCCTGAGCAGAGGGAACATTTATGTTAAAGTCATTCTGGTTCCAGGGGACACGGAAACGCAGTATTGTAAATCCAATCTGTTCATCCCCGGTACCAAAGGCCGTATTTATCTCATCCGTTGTCATATCGGGACGCCAGCCAACGATGTTTGCTGCACCGAAGCCGCTAATAACCTGTTGAGTACTGTCCAGGTAAACTATCGCCGCTTTTGCAACAGCAAAATCCAGGGTGGTATCACTTTGAATCTCTACATTCTCAATCTGCCTGGGTGTTATTGCCGGAAATATACTGTCAGTATTTTCAATTCGAACTGTAAAATTGCCTGCCAAACGGAATTCTTTCATTCCCTCATTCATTTCCGATGTTTGAGGTGAAATTGATTTGGGCAGACGTACTGTAAAATTTTCAATTCCGGTGCCAAATATCATCTTTTTTACTTGTGTTTCACCTCCCGCCTGTATCCGGTAGAAGTAAATTCCCATTGCAACTCTCTCACCAAGGTTGTTCTTGCCATCCCATACCACACCATGGACACCGGGTAGTTGAACGCCAACATTATATTTCTTAATTTCTCTCCCAAGAACATCATAAATGGTTACTTCCACCTCGGATGGACTGTGAAGTTTATAGGATATGGCGGTTGAGGATGAAAATGGATTTGGATAATTTTGTGCTAATTCAAAACTGATGATTTGATTGTTCTGTACTGCTATTGAAGTGAGAACATCAAGCTGATAGGCACCTAAGCTATCCGTCAGCGCAGAATACTGCTTTGTGGTATCCTCACTATCGATAAAAGTAACCTCAGCATTTTCTACAGGATTGGACAATGCTGTTATCAACCCATTCACAAAATAAGTTTGAGCGGACAATCCTAGTGTAAATGCCAGTGCAACTACAAAGAAAAAGAGCTGCACATTTAAAACCTTGGGTCCGCAATTTTCCAATTTCATTATCATATATCCTTTCTCACTATAAAATAATTTTCAGGATTAGTTGTCATTTTTGTAAAATAAGTTTCTTTGTCTCCACGAATTTATCAGTTTTTAATTGATACAAGTACACACCGCCAGCGAGATTTTCTGCATTAAAGGCAACAACATAGTTTCCGGGTTGCTTTACACCTTCGTAAAGCGTGGCAATCTGCTGTCCGAGAAGATTATAAGCCTTCAGTGATATGAAGCCAGTCACTGGAACAGTATAATTAATATGGGTAGTCAGATTAAAGGGATTAGGATAGTTCTGGCTCAACGAATATCGCTCGGGAAAATCACCTTTGGCAATGCTGATATCCGTCGAAATTTCTTCCAATCCAGCAATTGCTAATTCAAGGTCGTCTCTTGCAGAACGTAAAGCATCTGCAGCAGATACTGAATGAGAATAATTTTGAGTCATTGCAATTATGGCCGAATTTAGTGCACTAATAAAAATTGCCCATGATTCTGGTGTGTAATTATTCTCATCCAAACTATCAACTTCAGCGATTAGTGAATCCAACGCATTATAATTTTGTCCGACGTCTACAACCGCATAAAATGCCGGCTTACATTTATTCAAATCAGTCCAAAGAGAAGCATTTCGCACGAATGCCCATTCATCATTCAGCCCATCTTTAGATACACTTATCAATTTACCCCTTCCGGAAAAATAACTGCGGTCTACAAAACACTTGAATAACTGTGCATATTGATTCGCCTGTGTCTGAAGGATCGCTGGTGAAGGATTTCCACTGCCCGGATTTACATCTAATTCCGTTACAGATATCTCTGTACAAATCGGAGTGAATTTATTGTAAGAAGCTATCCATTGGTCTGCAGTTGGGGATGTCATCTGATCATGATCCTGCATTCCGATGCCGTCGAGATAACCCGCTTCAAAGATCGGCTGACAAATTCTGACTATCCCATCTGCTTTTGCGGGTGTATGAGTATTATAATCATTGTAATAAAGTTTTATTTGTGTTTCACCGTATGTCACCGTATGCCTTCGTGCCGCTGCGAAAGCCTCCCCTACATAACTGATATCTCCAATTACGGTATACCATTCATTATTTGAACTGCGGTCCGTGCCATTATCATTAACCGCTTCATTAACAACATCCATTGCAGTCAATAATCCAGGCCATCCCTCATGCAGTAGTCTGATTACTTCTTTTATAAAATTGTCCATCCGTTTGGTCATCTTTTCTTTTGTTAAGTACGGACCGAAGTTTGAATAACCTGTGCGGAAGAATGCCGTGCCTGGGGTTTGATTGTGCCAAACCAGAGTATGACCCCTAAAGGTAAATCCCTGTCTTTGTGCCCAATTAAGTTGCGCGATGATATTTCCGTTAAAATTAACAATTGGATTAACGTCTACAGAATCTCTTTCTTCCTGTGTACCGGCAGCATTATAAGCCGAAGCACTGGCACTAATATCCACAATATATGCCGCTTTCATCCAATTGCCCGGGCTCATCGAATTCATATGAAACTTAATCAGGTTCCCGCCGTTTGGCGCTACAACATTCGATTGTCCCGGGACATATGGATCACTTGGGAAACCCACGTGTGCATATGACAAAAGACAGCCTATGTAAAAATCATTGGCGAAGACATCCTTTAATGCTGGAACATCTGTTTGAATCGTGTCTGATTGTGCATTTATTCCAGTGGCAATTGAAATGAATAAACATATTAGAAGAGTGAAAACTTGAGATTTCTTAAATATTTTTTTCATGATACCTTAGTATTTTTATCAATCTTTCCAGATGGTTGTTTATTTGAAACTGTATCTTTTTTTAGTTGCTACTTCGATTTTTTTAAGTGATACACTTATTTCATTAACAACATTTGTTTCACATCCATGAAGGAACTGGTTTTCAGCCGATAATAATACACCCCACTAGGTAAATTCCCGGCATTGAAAGTTATTATATATTCTCCGGCAGATTGATCCTTATCTACAAGAGCTTTCACATGTCTGCCTAGTATATCAAAAACATCCAGTCGTACTTTTGTTTTCTGCGGTATTTGATATTTTATTTTTGTTGCAGGATTAAATGGATTTGGATAATTATTATCGAGGCGGAATTCCTTGGGCACTTCCACAATATCTTCAATTGAAACAGGCGGAATGGTTAAAGTATCGAGATATTGCCTTAACCATTCTAAGGCCGGTCTTTCAGTACCATCCTGGCGGATAAGGTAGGCTTGTGGCTGCCATGTTCCGGGTCTCCAACCCCACAAGGTAATACCTTCTACCCCCGGGTGTTCATAAAGTACTGGAAATACCCGCTGGTAGTTCTGCAATTGTATGTTGTCATTATCGTGATTGATATCCATTTCAGTAATCTGAAGGGATAGACCGGTTGCCGCCAGAGAATCGAGATTTTTTCTCATTGTAGCCACAGGTGTTCCGCTTGTGGTAAAATTATGACCTTGCTCACCGACAACATCGATTAGATCTTCAGCCTGTAATAATCTTATGATATTAAGATATTGAGAGGTGTTGCTGGAGCTGTTGATTATATTATAATCATTCAACATCAATTTCGTTTCTGCAGGAAAAATTTCCCGGGCCATTCTGAATGCATTTAGCACCCAGTCCCAACCGGTTACACCATCACCACCTAATGCTTCTTTATAGTTTGCTCGCCCGCCAGTGCCATCAGGAGGATTATGACCAGGCAATGGTTCATTTACTACCTGTAAATAGTCAATATCAGGGTACCTGTTCGCAACAGCCTGATACCATTCCCTGATTTCATCAAGTTGTTCTGCAGGCTGTAAGGAGTCTATCCAGGCTGGCTGCTGAGCACCCCATATAAGCACATGAAAGTTGAACGGGAATCCATTTCCCTTAGCAAGATTATATGCAGCATCCAATCCACCCCAATTCATAACATCACGGATTCCTTCCACGCTGCCCCATTTACCGGCATTTTCCGGAATAACCTCGTTCCAGTAAGCTTCAAAATTTTCCACCTGAGAAAGACTATAAACATTACCCACAAATTTTGGTTGATTCGAAGCCAATGGCGGACCTTCCCAAACTTCACCAGGCAGCTCTGTAGAGCCGGGCTCCCGATTATCAAGATTTCCTACTGTGTAATACAAATTTGACTTCCCGAATGCTATCTTATCGATATCCAAACCATCTTCGCGTGCACCAATTTGAAAAGTTCGGATCAACGTATCTTCAACGGTAAATCTGAGTGTAGTGCTACCCTGATAGGCATTATTCGAAAGATTGACCCATTTCCAGATTTCTGAGCCCAGACCGCCTGCCTCAAACACCACCTCATTGGGCTCGGAGAATCCTGCTTCTGCAAGGCCGTTTACAAGGATCCAATCATTATCATTTGTGCTATTTTTTTCCCCAAATCCGTTACCATAAAAAAAGCTGTCGTCATTCCATGTACCTGGTCCAACACGTAACCGGACGAACAGGTCATAGATCCCAGTATCGGGGAAAGTAACTTCATAGGATATCATACGTGCTCTGCTGCCGGGATTCATACCAGCTGAATTGGTTTGTATGGATACATAATTGATAGTATCATCCTGTAGGATACTAAAATCTGTTCCGACATCGCCTGACTCTGCCTCAACAATTACAGGTCTTTGGGCTTCTATCTCATCCTCAACATTGTAAATCCTAAGATTATCAATATAAATACTATCACCAGTGTTTGCGGTCAGACTAAAATGAAGAGGCGCTCGTATGTGTGTCACAGCATCATCAACCGTAAAAGTGAAAGTATATTCCTGCCATGCTGCAGTAACATTTGGGCTGCTTGGACGAATGACTCCCTCATACTCTTGGAATGCATAATTTCCTACAGTAAAATTAACCTGGGAACTTCCGCTGGATTTTGCCCAAATAGAATAGCTGTAGGTTTCACCCTGTTGAACGGGAATACTGTCGGCAACAGCTTGTATATCCCATGCGTTTGAACCGGGCGTATTTACTGTTATTTTCAATGCTCTGATGCCTACCCGAACCGTATCGTCAACAATTTCAAATACAGCATCTGCTCCGGTAGCAACATCGAGCACCCAGCCTTCAACCTCTGTCCCTGATACGGTATCTACAACTGAACTCTCAAAGCCCCCATTTGAATTAAGCTGAGCATTTACGATGCCTGATATTAATGCGAGCATTAATATCATACAATAGATTATACTGTGCCTTAACTGGAAAATTTCACGACTCATATTGTAATCCTCTATTATTTATTATTATAATAAATTGGGTATTAAGGATTTCTATTATTAATCTCATTTCTCAAAATTAATTTTAATCAAAAAATTATTCAGTAACTATTTTATTTCATCAAAACCAACTTCTTCGTCTCTACAAAATTGTCAGCTTGCATCCGATAGAAATGCACTCCGCTTGATAATCCATCTCCATTAAAAGTAACAACATAGTTACCTACCCGGCGCATTCCTTCAAACAATGTTGCTACTTCTTTGCCTAAAATGTCATATACTTTTATTGATATATGAGCAGACCGGGGAACAGAATACACTATTGTTGTTGTTGGATTAAAGGGGTTCGGATAATTTTGATTCAATTCAAATGTTCGAATAGCCCATTCACTATCTTGTTTATCATCAATTGACGTTGGAACGTAGCTTTCACCAATAAATTTAAACCAATCAATTCTAAAAAGATTGCCTGATCCCAAGAATCTTAAATAGACGTCATGCGTGCCTGTGACTGAATCAACATCTACTGTGAACAATTGAAAATTACTCCAGCCGCCCGTATTTTCAATAGCGCATTCGGCAATTTTTTTCCCTGTATCAATGGAATCAAGCCAGACCTCAACAACTCCGCCCGAGGTAGCGCTTGCCGCTGATATTTCCAGTGAATCCGGTCTTTTGTAATAATCCTTACCACCAAATTCCACTCCGGCATACATTGCCCAATCGTTGTTATTGATACTATCCAGATAAGCGGGTGAAGTGCCATTTACCACTCTTAAAGTACCATACTGATTTGCGGCGGGTTGTGCCATTATCCGAGAAAAGGCATCACGATATATATAGATATCAAAATCAGCAGATTTGCCTTGCACATATAAGCCTTGCCGATTACCAATCCATCCATTATAATTAGGCTGATTCTTATCCATGCTCGAAACATCAATAGCCTCTCCAACCTGAATCCAATCTTCACCATCAGCACTAAAATAACCTGTTAACAAATGGTTCTCACGATATAGCTTAAGCCATATTACATTTCCAATGGTGTTTTCCGTCTCGTAATATGATCCGCCAGTAAGGCTAAAGCTGATAACGTTTTCTCCTGAATCATTCATTGTACTGTTTAATCTTGCATAGAGCGTTTCCAGTCCGTTAAAAACCCATAATCCCGCTTCGTCGGTCGTAGACTCCGGATTGAAGTCCAACCGTGTAATTAAGGAGTAGTTATGTTCGCCGTCGTTTTTTACAATTGTATTCGCTTTTCCTCTGGGTGACAACCTAAACCAGCCGGGACGTTCGGTAAGTGAATGTGTGTTTTCAGGTGTATATCCCGAGAAGGACCATTCCGGATTCATTCCTGCGGAATCAAAATAATCTGAGTGCGGCACCATCCACGGGATGCCACTGCTAGGAAAATTGGGAGCCGTCACTGCATCGTTAGAAGTATAATCTGCCAAAGCATTGCCGCCAATATCGTAGTGTACCTGGTGAAGTAATCCCTGACGCCCCTGACCATGCCACTCCAAAGTACCCTGTGAATAAGCCTGGCTAAAGACCCAGCTGGAACCGTCATCGAGCATGACAACAGGAGAACAGTGGTTAGGTCCTCTAAATAATATTTCATTTGGATTGGGAACAGTCTCAAAGAAATCGACTATCGCCCACCAGTAAGCTTGATCTCCGGTAAGTTCTTCACTTCTCATCACGTATTGTCCACCTCCCACATTTCTTGCAAATGAGTAATAATAATATCCGTCGCGTTTCCACATTACAGGGCCCTCCGCCCAGCTGTACGGATAGGCTGGGGCTGGATTTATCCATGTTAAATCGTGAACAACACCTGAAGGCTGACCATCATCACCCAATTCTACTATCCAATTACCTGATCGACCGTTTTTAGCTAACAGATACCATCGGTTATCGTCATCAATAAAAATCGAATTATCCTGCCCCAATCCAGGGATCCCAGCGGGCACACTGATTTGTGTTGGCGTACTCCATGGGCCTTTAGGATCATCTGCTTTTACATAATAGATAGTACCAGCACGTCCAAAGAAATGCCAGAACGAATCATTATAATGTACCATGTGACCACCCCATATACCACCTGCCGGTTGATCACCATATAAATTCCACGAAGCAGAAACTGGTTGGGATACAACCTCCCAATGCACAAGGTCGGTGGAATGGTATATTTTTGGCGTAATATTGAATGAAGAACCTGTTGTATAAAAATCATTCCCTATCCGTGTCAAGGTCGGATCAGGATGATCGCCCGGAATGATTGGATTTATATATGTCTTGAAAGAAATGGACTGACTATAAACAGATAAATTAAATAGTAGCAGATAAAAAATGTGCTTAACTAAGTGTTTCATAATTTGGATCCATCAACAGATTGAGCATAGAGAAGCTGGAAAAACGAAAAAAAGAGTATCACTCCAGGAAGTTGTGAAATGCCAGTTTCTCATCTGACAACTTCGATTTGCTTTAAAAGTATTAAGCTCCAAATTCCTGTCTCAATATTAATTGAAGCAGAACAGCATTGAATCCGGTATCGCCTCTCGAAGCAATATCTGCCAGCATCCTTAAAATTTCTTCTGTCAATTTAAAATTCTTGTCGTTCTTGTTGTAACCCCAATGATCGTTCATTGTCATGCAAGATTCCCAATCAACGCCCGGCAAACCGGTGGCGGGAATTTGTTGTTGTTGTTCCGAAATCGCCGGCAAACCCTCCTTCCGAGGTGAATCCCTCCATTCCAGCTCTGCTGGAACTGACACGATTGTTAACGATAATATCCGGCTGCAAACCACGCACGTATTGATAGAGATCGATGCCGCGTTCATCGCTCCAGCTACTCTCCCATTCACCATCAAACCAGAATACGCCAATCCGACCATAGCTTGTTAACAGTTCTTCCACTTGATTTTTCATATGGACAACATAACGCTCGAAGTCAACCCCTTCGGTGGAACGGGTGGTTTCCCAAATACGCCTTGGTAAATAATCGGGATGATGCCAATCCATAATTGAGTAATAGAAACACAGTTTTATCCCATCCTTTTGGCACGCTTCAGCTAACTCTTTAACAATATCGTGATTAAAAGGCGTGGATATCACATCAAAGTCAGTATACCTGGAGTCGAAGAGGCAAAAACCGTCGTGGTGCTTGGAGGTAATCACTATGTATTTCATACCGGCTTTTTTTGCCATATGCACCCAATCCCGCGCATTTAACTTTACAGGGTTAAACTGTGCGACAAAGTCCTCATACTCTTCGAGTGGAATCTGGGCTTGATTGCGAATCCATTCTGCATAATTTGTTTTGCCGTTCCATTCACCTGCGGGAATTGCATACAATCCCCAATGAATAAACATTCCGAACCTCGCCTCGCGCCACCATTCCATTCTTGCATCATGTTATTCTGTGGTCTCATTTGTAAAATCTTGTCCATTGATCGACAACAGAAATAAGACCAAAACTGATATAACTATTCGTTTTTTCATGTCTAAAAAACAGCCTGCCCACGGGTTTCATGGGCAGGCTGCGCAGTGTTAAAAGAACTCAACTTTGTTCGAGTGATCAAGTGAACAATTTATTATCAGGAGAAAATCCTGATAACTCGCCAACGTTGAGAACCAGCAGGTTATTTTAATAGTATTAATTTCCTTACACTCACAAAATCTCCTGCTTTCAGTCTGTAGAAATAAGTACCTGTAGCCAGGTTTACAGCGTTGAAATTAATCTCCTGATAACCCGCGTTCATTTTCTCATTTACCAACTCAACTACCTTTCGACCTGTAACATCATAAACAACCAGTGTTACATCACTACTTTGCGGTAATGCAAATTTTATGGTTGTAGTGGGGTTAAACGGGTTCGGGTAGTTCTGGTAAAGCGCATAAACCCTTGGTAGTAAGGTTTCCGGATCAGCTTCCACACCGACAGGAACATCAGGAGCCTCTCCCAGGTCAATCAGTACATCTCTTATATTCACAGCGGTTGTTGCCGAATTTACATTCAATGCAATCGCCACACTGTTGAATCTTTCCGCTGCAAGCGGGCTGTGACTATCTATATGGGAACCGGAGAAGGAATAACTGTTATCTTCTTTCACCATCTTAAATTTCACTTCACTGGTTCCATCTCCCAGGGGTTCAACAGATATCAAAAAGTCGTACCAACCCACTGTAGCCACGGCGCCTGCAGGTCCGGGAATATTTGTACCCAGTACATAATTATTTGGACCGTCTGTACTTAACCAGGTCGAGTTTACAACACCACCAGAGGATCCCTGCGCACCGGTACCTGTCCAGGTTGGCAGGCTAGCAGAACCACTTAGCGGTATTACTAGATACCCGGAATCATAAGCATCACTGCCATTCCAGTGTGTTTCGGTTCCTGTTGTATCGATCCGTGAACCAGCACTATCGCTGTAGAATACACCAAATCGCAGGCTGCTTTCCGCTTCAAAACCGCCGCCAACGAATTGAATTCTACCTTCGATAAACAGTGCTTTACCGGGACTAGGTGTCACTGGCGAAACAAATTGAGCACGAAGTGCTGCCCAATCTGTTAGAGGACCACTGCCGTACATCCCGGCATTACCAATAATAGTCTGAGTCGTATCAAATTCCCAGCCACCGGTTTTTCCGCCATAAAATCCCCATTCACTAATATAATAAGCTTCCCAGGGAGCTTCCGGTATCGTGATCGCAGGACCTTTTTTAACTTGAACATCTCGTAAATTCAGCCCGTTGATATTCTGCTCGTTGTTTATGATTCCAAAACAAACCCCATTAAAGGTGGTTTTCTGGGCAGTCGTATCGATAGATATACCACCAATCCAGTATGTGGTCTGTTCAGCGGGTGGTTCGAACGTTTTTTGTAAGAAATAACGCATTTCAGTGGTACCATCGGCCAGTGGCTGTACCGATATCGCAAAATCATAAGTACCTTCGGTAAACTCTGCACGGGCCGGAGCCTGCAGCACATCTCCCAGCGTCATCGTACCGCCACTCCAGGTGCTGATCCAGCTGCCACCATTTACAGCCCACTGCGTACCGTTACCACCCTGACCATTTATTCCACCACTTACTCCACTACGTGGCGTTAACAAATAACCATAAGAACCTCTTTCGTTACCATTCCAGTGAGTGGAATCCGCCGTTGTATCTATCAATACCCCGGCACTGTCATTATAAAATACTCCCCAGCGCAAGGCACTCCAGGCGGTGGGATTTCCACCCACAAATTCCAGTTTTCCTTCTACAATCAGCGCCTCAGCAAGCGTCGCACTGGCAGGCCCGGTAAATCCACCGCGAATCACCGGCCAGTTACCACTCGGAGGTCCAGCTCCGATCATACCTGCATTACCAATAATGGTCTGAGTGGTATCAAATCTCCAACCACCATAACGGTCAAATAATCCCCAGTCACTGATATAATAATCCTGCCAGGGAGCATCCGGTACCGTGATCGCAGGACCTTTCTTAACCTCAACATCTCGTAATTGCAATCCGTCAACCGTGGTCTCATCTATCCCATTGCCACCATTAACACCAAAACAGACTCCGTTAAAAATGGTTTTCTGGGCAGTCGTATCTATAAAAGTACCACCCATCCAGTAAGAAGTCTGAACTTCACCCGGATCAAGTTGCTTAATAAAATAATATCGCAGCTCAGTGGTACCATCCATTAGTGGCT
>WOR8_10000260_pt1 | contig 56766 bp, 46 predicted proteins | sample DeeMarSeWOR38_10_FD_19890 | JGI IMG/M metagenome (IMG submission 19890)
ATCACGGTCAATTTAAATCCAACGGATCTTCTGATTGCGGGAGGTGCCATTCGTATGAAAACTGGAAACCGGATAAATTTAATCATAATGAAACCGAGTTTTCTTTAGAAGGTGCTCACAAAAATGTAAGCTGCGAAAAATGTCACCCTAAGGTTGAAGAAAATGGAATTACATTCATAAAATTTAAAATAGAAAATTTTAAATGCGCTGCCTGCCATACATAATTTGTTTTATTTTGATTTTCGCTTATAACTCAATCGCACAATCAGAACACGGCGAAGATTTTGATTACGATTGTGAACTTTGCCATGAACCAGTCGATTGGAATGTGATTCCGGAACAAGTTAAGTTTGATCACAATTCAAAATTTGAATTAATTAACCGGTCAGCACAAATCTTTAGATTGCAGAAGCTGCCACATTTCACTTGTGTTCAGCAAAGTAAAATCGGATTGTATTTCTTGCCACACAGATTTGCACCAGGGTACTGTAGGTAAAGATTGTTCAAAGTGCCATACATCAAAAAGCTGGATGGTTGAAGATATAAACGGTCTTCATCAGCGCGGAAGATTTCCACTGCTGGGAAACCATTTAATTGCAGATTGCGCACAGTGCCACACTCGTTATGTAGATCTCTATTTTGAACCTTTGGATGTAGACTGCATTGCCTGTCATTCCAATGATTATTATTCAACTCAAAATCCAAATCATGTTTCAGCAGGTTTTTCAACTGATTGCCAAAATTGTCATAGCATAACAGCATCCGAATGGTCTGCAATCAGCGTTGTTCACGATTTTTTCCCGCTAATTGGCGGACACGCGATCTCGGACTGCTTTGCGTGCCATGAACAGGGTGGAAATTTTACGGGTCTATCTCCGGAATGCATCAGCTGTCATCAAGACGATTATAATGCCGCACAAGATCCAAATCATCTTTCAGGTAATTTCCCAACCGATTGCACACTATGCCACTCAATTACAGCATGGATCCCGGCAAGCATAGATCATAACCGAACAGCATTTCCCTTAACTGGAAAACATGTTAATGTTGATTGTTCTGACTGCCATGAGTCCGGATTTACAGGTACTCCAACCGATTGCTACGCTTGTCATCAGTCGGATTATGAGAACGCAGAGGATCCTAACCACGTTATCAATGGTTACTCAACAGATTGCTCTGAATGTCATACAACGAATGGCTGGGATGATATTGGAAATTTTAATCATAACATCACACAATTTCCGCTAACAGGTGCACACATTAACACCGATTGCAGCAACTGCCATCAAAACGGATACACTAATACACCTGTTGAATGCTACAGCTGCCATGAACAGGAATACACTAATTCTACAAATCCAAATCATGCTGCAGCAGGATTTCCAACAACCTGTGAAGACTGTCATGAAACAACAGCTTGGACTCCTGCAACTTTTGATCATGATGGTCAATATTTTCCCATTTACAGTGGAAAGCATGCAGGGGAATGGAATCAATGCACCGATTGTCATGAAATACCAAATAATTATTCCATATTTACATGTATTAGCTGCCATGAACATAATCAACAGGAAATGGATGACAAACATCAGGGAGTTTCAGGTTATGTTTACGCAAGTGAAGAATGTTTTGCCTGTCATCCGACCGGGGAAGCAGGAAATGCATTTGAACATGGCAATTCAAATTTTCCTTTAACAGGCGCACACATTTCACTCGATTGCCAGCAATGTCATATAAACGGATACACTAATACTCCAACCGAATGTGTTGCATGTCATGAAACTGATTTTAATAATTCAACTAATCCAAATCATACCCAGCTTGGTATACAAAATGAATGTGAAAATTGCCACACAACCGATCCGGATTGGAAACCTGCATTGTTTCCGCAGCATAACCAATATTTTGAATTACTCGGAAGACATCTGGAAATTGCGAACGACTGCGATGCATGCCACAGCGGCAGTTATATAAACACTCCTAATATTTGTTTTGATTGTCATACAGATGCATATAATAGTGCAGTAAATCCAAATCATCAGGCTGCCGGTATTGCAACAGAATGCGAAGGGTGCCACAACTCAACAGCATGGATTCCATCAAGTTTTAATCATCTAACTGCTACAGGCTTCGAACTTTTGGGTGCACATTCGACAATACAATGTTCTGATTGCCATGTGGGAACAACAGGTGGATTAAATACAGATTGTATCTCCTGCCATCAAGATGATTTCAATTCGGCCGCAAACCACGTTTCACAGGGTTACCCGACAGAATGCGAAATGTGTCATAACTCAACTGCCTGGAATCAGGTTAATTTTAACCATAATAATACTAATTTCCCCCTGGTTGGTGCTCATCAAAACGTAAATTGTTCGGATTGTCACCAAACCGGATTTGCGGGAACTACCAGCGATTGTTTTGATTGTCATCAAAATGAATTTAATGCTGTTACTGATCCGCCTCATCAAGTATTAAATTTTTCACACGATTGTTTACAGTGCCATAATATGAACGGCTGGATACCTGCAAACTTCGATCACACATTTTATCCTGTTGACGACAGACACGAAGAGGTAAGCTGCAATGAATGCCACTCTGAACCGGGCTATCAACCGCAATGCCTCAGCTGCCATCTGGAAGATTTTCTGGAAGAACACCAGTCGGGCGATCCGACAGACTGCTGGAGCTGCCATGATGCAAATAATTGGGGAATTAATTTTAGAACAGAATCATTAACTCCGGCACATTAATGATGAGATCCTCCTTAAAAATATTAATTGTTCTAATTGCCGTTTCTTCTTTTGCGCAGCAAAGTGATGAAACTATTTTAATCGGTACTGTAAGCTATATTTCGGCACAAAACATATATGTCAAGTTTGAGAATACGGATGGAATTGAAATTGGCGATACGCTTTTCATTCAAGATAATTCAGATATAATCCCCGCAATAACAGTTGAACACAGATCTTCAACTTCCTGTGCAGGTGTATCTATAACAAACATTAAAATTAAGGTGGGAACGAACCTGCTAGCTTTTGTTATAAACGATTCCCAAACGGATGATTCTACTGTCATAAACGAAACGATTCCTGTTGAATCTGTCGTTACTCCGGTGGTTTTGGAAAAAGCAAACGAAATATCTCCTCAACTGGATGAATCACTATCTTCAATTTCTGGTAAATTGTCCCTTCAATCTTATTCCAATTTTTCTAATCAAAAGAATAGCTACGATTACCAGAGGTGGCGGTATACCTTCCGATTAAACGCAAATCACATCGGTAATTCAGGATTCTCTTACTCTCATTATTTGAGTTTTGCATACCGTGCAAGTGATTGGAGCAAAATTTCATCAAATTTGTCCGAAGCTATCCGCGTGTACGATCTGGCGATGAAATATAATTTTAATGATGCAACTTTCCTCTGGTTTGGAAGACATTTAAATAACAAAATTTCAAACATCAGCACAATTGACGGACTGCAGTTTGAAACCGGAGTAGATGAATGGTCTTTTGGTGCAGCAGTCGGATCAAGACCTGATTTTAAGAATATGGGTCTAAATACTAAATTATTTGAATACGGCGCTTACGTTAACAGGGCAGACATACTGGCAAATGGAAATATGCAAAATACACTTGGGTATTTTGAGCAGACAAATAATTTTAAAACGGACAGAAGATTTCTTTATTTCCAGCATTCAAACTCTGCTATAGAGAATACAAGAATCTTTCTTTCAACAGAAGTTGATCTTTTTAAAAAAGAGATGGGCGAAAATAAAACGGATTTTTCACTCACCAGCTTATACACGTCGGTTAATATCAGACCAAGTGATATTTTCTCAATATTTCTCTCTTACGATGCAAGAAAGAATGTTATTTATTATGAAACATTTAAAACACTGGTCGACAGCATAATTGAAAATGAAACACGGCAAGGATTTAGAACAAGAGTAACATTAAGACCAGTACGTAACTTATTTCTAGGTGCAAATTACGGCTACAGATTTCGCAAAGGAGATTTGAAACCATCAAATAATTACGGCGGATACATCACTTACTCACAAATTCCGGGTATTGAAACAAGCGCAACAGTTTCATTCAACAAATTAAGCAGCAGCTATGTTGAGGGGGATATCTGGAGTGCAAGTTTAAGCAAACCAATAGTCTACGGATTTGATGTATTGTTGGGTTACAGATTTACAACTTATAAATTCAGATCCGGAATTGATGATTTAAAACAGCACTCGGCTTCAATTAATTTCAACACTTACCTCTTGAAACCTGTTCTTTTAAATTTTACCTATGAGGGGATATTTGAAAAAGTCAGAAGTTCTGGTAGATTGTTAATTAATCTAACATACAGGTTTTAGATTAGGCTGAAGCAGATTTAATAAAAACCCCGCTATTGGACTAACGGGGTTTGTAGGAGTGCACGTTAGTGGAGTAACAGTGCAAATGTCTTTATTCAAACTCCCTAAAAAATAATCTGTTTTTATTCCCACACATCTAATTTCACTGGTGGATAGTTTACGGCATCACCATTAGTGGTGCCTTTATTCAGTTGAATGTCATAACCAACCACCAACCACTTGTCACTGAGGCCCACTCCATCAGCTGTCACAAGAAATCTGCACACTAAAGCTAAACCGTCTTCTCTTCCCTGAACCGGGAAAGTTTTTTCAAATACAAGCATTCCTTCTTCAGATACATATACGTAGTCTTCTGATTCAGATGATATATTCCAGCTATTATGACCTGTTGAAACTGGATCGCTTAAAACTGCCTCCACTGTGAACTTTAGTGAAATGTAATATTGCGGTGCAGGTGGTATTGGGTCTAAAAAAACTTTCTCGTGAACATAGTTTATTCCCCCCTCGATAGAAAAGTACGAATTAAATACATTAGTTGGACTAATTAAAATACCTTCCAGGGGAAAATATCCACTAGTAGTTGTTGTGCCCTGATTTTGCGTCTTATTTAAAGGATCTGTTGGAACAGGATCAGTAATAGAATTTTCCTGGCAGCCTATAAATAATAGAACCACGGAAACGACAATGGAAAATATTGTCTTTTTCATAATGCACTCCTTTTTGGTTTATTGATGATTTATTAATAAAAATCTTGACACCAATAAACGAAATAAAGGAGGGGATTGCATAGGAGCTATGTTACAATTGCTTGCACTAGTGTTTCAAATACTTGAAACTATGCTGCATAGACTTGCACATATGTAACAAGGCTTGAAAATGAAATGTTTTAATAGAAAGTTTCGTGGATAATTGTTACAGGAAAGTTTTAACTCACTAAATCACTTGGCGGGTAACCGAATTCCTCCTTAAAGCTTCTGGTAAAATACTGGGGACTTGAGAAACCGACAGAGTAGGCTATTTCGGAAATGGTTCCTTTCTGCTCTTCTATCATTTGCCTTGCTCTTGCTAGCCTGACCGATCTTAAATAATTGCTCGGCGATTTCCCGGATAATGCTTTCAGCTTCCTGTGAAGTTGAACCCTGCTCATTCCTACCTCATTCCCAAACTGCTCGATGGTGAAGTCTTCTTCTGAAATATGATTTTCTATTACCTCCATTACTTTACAAATAAACTGCTCTTCCAGATTTGTTAGTTTCTTTTCTTGTATTCTCTTTTCAGGAACATATTCTATCTTACTAAATTTCTCCTGCAGATTCCTTCGATTAGTTATCAGGTTATTTATTCTTACACGAAGCTCTTTTGTATCGAACGGTTTAGTAAGGAAAGCATCCGCACCTCTTTCCAGCCCTTCAAGTTTGCTTGCCTGTTCAGATTTTGCCGTGAGTAATATTATTGGAATATGACTTGTCTTTTCATCATTCTTAAGTCTTTTTGTCAGTTCATTGCCGTCCAACTTTGGCATCATTACATCACTAATAATGAGATCGGGTATAATCTGTTCTGCTTTTCTTACCCCCTGCTCTCCATTTTGCGCTTCTTCAATTTGAAATTCATTTCCGAGCGAATCTTTTATGTATTCCCTGACATCTGCATTATCTTCAACAATAAGAATTATATTCTTATCTCCATTCAAATCATTGTCAGTAATCCTGAGCTTAGCCTGCCCTCCAACAGCAGGATCGAAGGACGATGCCTGTCCCACCTTCTGGCTGGAAGAATCTGCATCTGTAAAGGTCATATCATCTACAAATTGTTCGGAAGGATTCTTAACACCAACTTTGTTGGATGTCAGAATGACAGGTTCTTCAATTATCTCTTCATCTTTTAAATGATTTCTGCCAACAGGAAGCGTAACAATAAACCCGGTTCCCTTACCAATCTCACTGGTTGCGGTTATTGTGCCGTGGTGCAGCTCAACAAGCTCTTTTGTTAACGCTAAGCCAATTCCTGTCCCTTCGTGATCTCTTGTGTGTGAGTTGTCTACCTGGTAAAACCTGTCAAAGAGTTTTGGCAGTTCTTCTTCGGATATACCAACACCTGTATTTTGAACAAAGATTGAAACAAATTCATTAATCCCCCTTTGACCCACCCCTAAATCCCCTCCGCGGGAGGGGCCTTTAAAAAATGTGTTATCCCCTCGTTTGGAGGGGTGATAGGTGGGTGAATTAATGCTAACGTTTACAGCGCCACGCTCTGGTGTAAACTTAAACGCATTCGAAAGCAGGTTTGTCATTATCTTCGTCATCTTCTCTTTATCAAAGTATATTTCAATTTCATCACTCGAGGATTTTACTTTGAGTCTAATGTCCTTTCTTTCTGCTATCGATTCAAAGGACATTGTTATTCCTTTAATAAAACAAACTATATTGGATTTTGATGCTTTAAGATCAAGCTTACCTGCTTCAAGCTTTGAGAGGTCTAGGATTTGATTAATTAAAACAAGCAATCGGTTTGCGTTTCTTTTTATTGTGCCAGCTTTCTTTTTGATTTCCTCTTCATTTGAGTCCGTAACTATGCTTTCACTCGGTCCTAAAATTAATGTTAGAGGTGTTCTAAACTCGTGTGAAATGTTAGCAAAAAAGAGTGATTTCATTCTGTCTATCTCTTCTCTTTCCTTCAATTTTACCTCATCTAACTTAACCTTGTTTTTAAGATTTGTTCTGTTCAGCTCGTATCTTCTTATATTATACAATAAGATGAGACCAAATAATATATAAAGTGAATACACCCACCAGGTTGACCACCAGGGCGGCGTAATGATTATATTTATTGATGTTCCTGCCTCATTCCAAATTCCATCGTTATTCGAGCTCTTAACTTTAAATGTATATTCGCCCGGATCTAAGTTGGTATAAGTCGCAAATCGTTTATTTGCATCGGTATAACTCCATTCTCTATCAAAGCCCTCAAGAATATAAGCATAATGGTTTTTTTCAGGAGTATGAAAATCCAATGCGGAAAATTCAAATGAAATTATATAATCTTTATAGGTTAACTCAATCTCATTTGTTTCAGTTATAGATTTTGACAGGATTGTTCGATTGGTAGTTGTGTCTAATCCTACTGGTACAGAATTATTAAATATTCGAAAATCTGTTATCACTACCTGAGGTATTCGGACATTTTCCTTTATACTATCAGGATAAAAACTATTAAATCCATTATCTCCACCAAAAAACATTTCACCTTTCTTGTTTTCGAGATAAGCTCCACCCTGAAACCAATTACTTTGAAGTCCGTCCATTGTTGAATAATTTTTGAATGTTTTAGTTTTAGGATTGTACTTAGATAATCCATTTGCAGTGCTGATCCAAAGATTACCCTCATTATCTCCGAGAATTCCTTTAATTGAATTATCAGGTAATCCATCTTCTTCATTGAAGCGAGTAAATTCTTCGCTCTTCCTATCAAACTTGTTTAATCCTCCTCCGTCGGTTCCAATCCAGAAATTTCCGGAATTATCTTCATACATTGTATTAACTTGATTACCACTTAAGCTGGAAGGATTCCCGGACTCGTGTGTGTAACGAATAAAAGTAACATGCGAATGGATATTCTCTGAGGGGATCAGTTTGTTTAGTCCGCCTGAAGTTCCGATCCAAATAGTCCCTTGTTTATCCTGATAAATACACCATACCTGGTTGTTACTAATGCTCTTAGAATCTTTAGGATTATTTATGTATTGTACAAAAGTGACGGGAGATACTTTATCTTTTCCGCTAATTAAATTATTTAATCCGCCATCGGTTCCAATCCAGAGATTACCACCTTTATCCTTAAAAATTACGCGGATGGAATTATTGCTCAGGCTTGTTGAATCATTAGGATCATTTTTATAATGGATAAATTGAGGATTGGATTTTTGCTTTTCACTCTGAAGAAGTATATGAATACCCCCATTCATAGTACCTATCCAGATATTTCCGGATTCGTCTTCACAAATTGAAAACACAGAATTGATGCTTTGGATATCATTTAGATCGAGCGAATAACGAAAAAAGGAAGAGGTAGATTTCTCATAACCGTCATAAATTAGTCTATTTAGTCCCCCATATAAAGTTCCAATCCATAGAATGCCTTCTCTATCTTCAAAAATGGACCATACTCTGTTAGAGCTTAAACTCTTAGGATCGTCCGGATTGAGTTTATAATGTTTGAATTGATTTTTTAACGGATCAAACTTATTTAATCCACCGGGCATAGTTCCGACCCAGAGTATCCCAGAGTTATCTTCATTAATTGAATAGACCCAATTTCCATTCAAACTTTTGGAATCATTTGGATCGAATTTATAATTAGTAAAAGTTTCGTTTACTTCATCAAACTTATTTAATCCTCCTCCCAGTGTTCCGAACCAGAGATCACCTGCAGAATCTTCGAAGATTGACCAGACCGAATTGCTGCTTAAACTTGTTGGGTCTCCGGGATTATTAAGGTAGTGAATAAATGAAGGAGTGGATTCATTGGGATCACCCGGAATAAGCTTATTTATTCCGCCACCGATTGTTCCAATCCAGAGTGTCCCTGATTTATCTTCATGGACTGAAAAAACTGCGTTGTGACTCAGACTTTTCGGATCATCAGGATTGTGTTTATAATGAATAAAGGAGGGAGAAGATTTCTTAATCTCACTCAGCGAAAGTTTATCTAGACCATACCCGGTTGCGATCCATAGATTCCCGGATTTATCTTCACAAATTTGTCCAACAATATCACTGCTTAAGCTGGTCGGTTTATTAGGATCGTTTTTGTAATGAATAAACGAAGTAACCGAATCACTGGAAATTAGTTTATTTAGTCCGCCAAAGGTTCCAATCCACAAATTACCGGACCTGTCCTCAAGTATTGAACCTACGACATTATTACCTAAGCTGTTAGGATTATAAGCATCATGAGCATAACGGGTGAAGTGTTCTGTTTCCCTGTCATATTTATTTAGTCCGCCACCCTCGGTTCCAATCCATAAAGTTCCTGATTTATCTTCATAGATTGAAATGACAGCATTGAAACTTAAGCTTTTTTCATCATCGGGATTGTATTTAAATATTTTGAAATCGTAACCATCATATCTGAATAATCCATTAGCGGTACCAAACCACATAAATCCACTGCGGTCTTGCAAAATAGCAAATACTGCACCTGGTGAGAATCCGTCCTCTGATGAGAAATGCTCAAATACAGGTTTTTGCTCATCTGTAATTTTATCTTTGGTTTGCGAAAGGACGTCTGGATTTATTGAGGACAGTAGAAGAGCATAGATACAGAAGTAAACCAGATATCCAAAAATATTTCTTTTGAGTCTCTGAATAATTTTAAGCCTCCAATAGACGATTCAAGATAATGTTATTTCACAATAAGATGCAAATCGCAATTATTTGTTATTGGCAAATTTGAATCTTATAATAAGTTGTCTAATGACTAGGTTATCATCTAAAATCACGTTTTGAACTAAATAACTTAAGTAATAACTTTATGCAGTTCTTTCAAATGTTTACGGTGTTCCCATCCCGATTCGTCTGGACAAGGGAAATTATAGGGAAGCCGGTGAAAATCCGGCGCTGTCGCGCAACTGTGAATTAATGTATAATGCAGAATGTACAATTTATAATGAATTTAATTCTACATTCTTAATTCTAAATTATACATTATTGAAGCCAGGAGACCTGCCGTAAGCCATTCTTAATCGACCTTCGCGGAAAGAGGTAAGGTTAACGACCTGCTTTAAACACTCGTTTTATCAAACCATTTTTCACAGCGAAGTTACTTACAACTTTTTACAAAGGGGTAACTTCTATGAAAAAAATAAAGTACGTTTTTCTTCTTGCCGTACTTATAATAAAAGTCTCTTTCTCTCAGGAAACTCCTGTGCAGAAAACAGATACAACAGGATTATATCGCTTGTCTAATGTGGTAATCTCTGCAACAAGAACAACCAATTCGACTACAGAACTTGCAAATTCAATTTCAATAATAGATTCTATTGATATCGCAAACAAAAATAGGATTAACCTTTTTGACCATTTAAAAAGTGAGTACGGACTCAGTACACTTCAATTCGGACCAATTGGGGGATTAGGCACTATTTCAATCAGGGGGTCAAACGCAGGGCACTCTTTAGTTTTAATTGATAATATTGAAATGAACCTGCCGAGTGAGTCTTCAAATCTTTATGATTTTGCAAATCTTCCTCCCGAAAGCATCAATAAAATTGAAATTCTTCGCGGACCTCAGAGTACACTTTACGGATCAGATGCTTTGGCTGGCGTTGTAAACATAGTAACTAAAAAAGGAATGGGGAAACCGAATTTATCGTTTTCTGTCGAAGGCGGATCATATAACAGCTTTAAAGGGTCTGCAGGTTTATCAGGAAATTATGAAAAACTTAACTATCTGTTCTCATTCAGCAGGACACAATCTGATGGATTTTCTGCAGCTGGTGAAAAATACGGTAACACCGAAAGAGACGGACACATTGGAAATCATTTATTCACGAGAATCGGGTATGAGTTAAATCAAAACTCCGGAATAAATTTTTATATGCGATTTACAAAAGCAGATACGGATCTTGATCAGTTCGGTGGTGAGTTTGGAGATGATCCAACATATATATATAATCTGGAAGAGCTAACAACAAGAGCAGAAGGATATTTTAATTTGCTGGATGGCTTATGGGATCAAAAATTTGGTGCTTCTTTCTATAAAAATTTAAGAAAATACAGTTACGATTCAACATTATTCAATCCTTCCTCCTCCAACAGTAATTACGATGGAAAAAAAATTAAAATTGACTGGCAGAATAATTTTTATATACTGGAAGGGAACATTGTAACCTTTGGTGCGGAAACTGAACTTGAGCAGGCAGAGACATACTTTTATTCACTATCACAGTTTGGACCATACGAAAGTATTTTGCCCAAGAGTGAAACTTACACGACAGGCATTTACCTGCAAGATCAGTTAAATATTGAAAAAAGATTTTTTGCAACGGCTGGGATCAGGTACGATAATCACACAAAATTCGGTGATGCTTTTACATTTAGGGTTGCACCTGCATTCATATTTTGGGAAACAGGAACAAAAGTGAAAGCTACAATCGGTTCCGGTTTTAAAGCTCCTTCAGTCATCTATCTTTACGATCCGTTTTTTGGAAATGAAAATCTTAATCCCGAAACGAGCTTCGGTTTCGATATCGGGGTTGAACAATTAATTTACTCGTCCGGTGTCTCTTTTGGATTAAATTATTTCAGCAATGAATTCAGTAATCTTATTGGGCTTGATGAAAATTTTAAATCAATTAATATAGATAAAGCAAAAACAGAGGGTATTGAATTTTTTGGAAAGATGAATATGTTTGATTATCTAAACATAAAATTAAGTTATACTTATACACATGCCGTTGATAGAAGTAAGAATACACCGGATTTTGGTAAAAAACTTATAAGGAGACCAAATCATCGTGCGGTCTTATTCACTGATTTTATTATATCAGAGCGCACTGATATTAATTTGGAAATGATTTATATAGGTGAAAAAGATGATAAAAATTTTTCCACTTTTCCGGCACAAAGAATAAATCTGAAGGATTACACCCTTATAAATATTGCGGCAAATTACGATTTATTCAGATTTTTAAAACTGTTTGCTCGTGTTGAAAACCTTTTAAATACAGATTATGAAGAAGTTTATGGTTATGGAACTCCAGGATTATCTGCATTTGCGGGATTAAAATTGACAATTAATTAAATAATAACAAACCCAATTTCTTAAAGAAATTGGGTTTGTTATTATGCTTGTTTTGAAATCTTACTATCAATTTTATATTTTACAATTAATTAAAAAAGAATTAAAAATTTCGAAAGGATAAATGATGAATAAAAATTCTTTGTCACCCGGCTTTTTGGTAATTACTTTGATGATTGTAGCAGCAGCGTTTGTGAGATTCATCCCTCATCCGCCAAACTTTGCACCGATTGCCGCAATGGCACTTTTCGGTGGAGCTTATTTCACTAAAAAATGGGCGGCTTTTACAATACCACTAGCTGCTATGTTTATCACAGATTTATTGCTGGGATTTCATGCAGCCATGTGGGCTGTTTATTTAAGCTTTGCTTTAATTGTTTTATTAGGAATAGTTATGATAAAACAAAAAAAGATTGGAAATATTTTCTTCGCCTCAGTAAGTGCATCGGTTTCATTTTTTATAATCACAAACTTTGGGGTTTGGATTTCAACTCCCTATTATGAAAAAACCTTTGGGGGATTGATGGCCTGCTATACTGCGGCTATACCGTTCTTTCATCACACATTATTAGGCGACCTTTTCTTTGTAGCAGTTCTATTTGGTTTATATGAATTGGCAAAAACCAAATTTCCGCAATTAGCACAATCTAAAGTATAATTATTGGGGCGACTTTAAGTCGCCTTTTTATTCATGGTACAGAATCCTGTTTTAATAGATTTCGATGGTGTCGTAAAATTAGGCGATACACCTGCTCCTGATGCACAAGTGCTTTTCAATTTTATAAATGAAAACAATATTCCAGCCTGTATTCTCAGCAATTCAACATTAAGGACCGGAGATTTAGTTAAGGAGTTTTTTTTATCACATGAAATACATCTGCAAATTCCGGTACTAACAGCCTTCGACGCAACAGTTTCTTATGTGAAAGATCATTATTCCAGAGTAAAGGTTTACTGCAGAGACTATTTGCTTCACCATTTTAAAGGAATGATTGAGGAAGACAAACCTGAAGCGGTTGTAATTGGAGATATTGAAGATAAATGGAACTATAAAATAATGAATAACATTTTTGTGAAGGTTTTTTCCGGTGCCGATTTAGTTGCTATGCACAAAAACAAATACTGGAATCCTCATGGGGAGTTGTTGATTGATGCAGGAGCTTTTATAGAAGGAATTGAATACAGCACAAATAAAGAGGCCATATTAATCGGTAAACCTTCTAAACTATATTTTGAATCAGCACTAAATAAAATTGGCTGTTCGTTAGAAGATGGATTCTTTATGATTGGCGATGATTTGGAAAATGATGTCTTGGCAGCTCAGAAAATTGGCGGAACCGGGGTATTAATTTATACCGGCAAAACAGAGTTCCCTTTAAGGACCAAACAGGAAAGTAAACCTGATTTTGAAGTTCATTCATTAACGGAAGTAATTAATATATTATCGAACTAACATTCTGCTTTTAATCTTACCATTGCTTTTTATTGCATAATTAACAATTCTTTTCAATGCTTGTCCATAGCTCATCCCGGCATGTTCAGCAGATCTCATAAAACCAGCCCCCTCGGTTAAATCCGGATTAGGATTGACTTCCAAAACGTAGAGCTTTTTATCTTTTGAAAGCCTCATATCTACTCGTGCATAGCCTCGGCAACCCATGATTTTAAAGGCTTTAATAGCTATTTTTTTTGCCCTCTCCTCAATTTTCTTTGAAAGAGGTGCAGGACATTTTGGAATTGTTTTATGATAAGACTCGTGATGAGGATCCCATTTTGCCTGGTAGCTTACAATATTATGAAGATGATCAGGCATTTTTGTAAAATCAATTTCACTTATAGGTAATACTCTTAACCTGTTAGAACCCATTACAGCAACGTTTAATTCCCGTCCTTCGATAAATTCCTCCACAAGCACAGGTTGTTCGAAATAATGCAGAACATATTCAATCCTTTCTTTAAGCTGCCGGCTGTTATAAACGATTGAATCATTCTCAATTCCCACACTTGCATCTTCCAGTGAAGGTTTAATCAGTAAAGGATAGTTCAATTTATGCCTGTACTGCCTCGATTTTTTCTTTACAATAAAAAAGGAAGGAACTCTTACTCCATTTGAGCTGAGCATTCTTTTAGCCAGAATTTTATTTTGACAGTTTGCCAATGCAAGAGCAGGCGCACCCGTATATGGAATTCCAAGCAGCTCATAAAGTCCCACAATGTTCATTTCCAGCCGTGAATCCTCCTTATAAATTTCCACAAAATTAAATATTACATCCGGCTTCTGTTCCTCAAAATTATCTAGCATCTTTTGCAGACTATCCCGAATATTAAGCGTATATGCATTCAAACCTACAGCATTAAGTCTCTCGGCAACATAATCATATTCTTCCATCGGAGTTGTTTCATCAACCTCAAAATAGGTTTTAAACTCCAGATTTTCGGGATTTGGATCTGATGATTTGCGGTACATTTCGGGTTGAGGCTCATTATATACTATAGCCACTTTTAATTTTTGTTTTCTCATACAGCAAAGTTATATATTTTTTTTCATCAATTGAAGATAAATGCTGACTTATTCATTATCATTATGTAGATTTGAGCCCAAAATAATTTTAAGTGATGAGCTTTTACCCTCAACCAAATAAATGGCAGTGCGGACCTTTTGCACTTAAGTACGCATTAGTGATGCTGGGAGTTTTTGCAGCCGAAAAATCAATTGTAAAAAAAGCCGGCAGTACATGGTGGTCCGGGACTGATGAAATAGGACTTGCAAGAGCGGCAAAATATTTTGATTGCCGTTTAAAATATTTTCGGAGAGAAACCGGCAGCGATGGTGTTAAAGCCCTGATCCAACATTTAAAAAAAGGCTATCCCTGTATTTTAAGTGTCGATAATTGGGAACACTGGCTAACCGTAATCAACTGGCAGCAGGGAAAATTCATCTTAATTGACAGCGCAAAAGATAAAGTTATAGGCATTTATTCTGCCCGGCAGATTATCAGCCGTTGGAAGTACATCGATCCGGATAACAACTTTAAAAGTTTCGATGGCTACGCACTCATTCCGAACTTTAAAATAAGAACCCGGGCCAGGTTTACGCTTGCAAAAGCCAGATATGTAATGCACAAAAAAAATAATGATTTGGCAAAACACTGGGATACATACTTTAACGATCTGATTGCGATCTGCAAACCGAGAACTGCAACTTCAATTCATACAATTTCCTTCGGTGAGTTTTTAAGGCGTTATGAAAAAATGCTTGTGGAAGAAGTTTCCTACTGGCACGGTATTCCTTCCTTAAATGAATTAAGAAATATTGTTGATAAAATGAAATTTATTGCGGATGTGTATAATCTTGTAATACATATCGATGAACATAAAAAAGCATTAGTTGATATTACCTGCCTGTTAACGATGTATTCTTGCGGAAAATATGGAATGGAAAAAATTTATTAAAATATGGCTACCTTAAAAAGATTTAAAAATCTTCTTCTACCACATACTACAGTCTTATTAATTATAGACGTGCAGGAAAGAATTCTGCCTGTGATTAATAATCATCAAAACATTGTGCAAAATACTTTAAAATTAATTAAAGGTTTTAAAGTGATGAACCTGCCGGTCTTTTATACCGAACAATATCCCAAGGGATTAGGACCCACAGCAAGTGATATTAAAAATGAACTCACTGATGCAGCATATTTTGAAAAGATGAGCTTCAGCTGCTTTGGCGCCATAGATCTGTTCAGAATATTTGAAGAGAAGAATCTTTCACAAATAGTTGTAACAGGCGTAGAAACTCATGTTTGTATTCAACAAACGGTTTTGGATCTATTGGAAAATAAATTCCAGGTAAACGTTGCCGCGGATGCGGTTTCTTCGCGAAGGGAAACTGACTACAGGATTGCTTTAGAGAGAATGCGCGGCTACGGCGCAGAAATAACCACAACCGAATCTATTTTATTTGAGTTGCTGAATGTTTGTGGTACGGATACTTTTAGACAAGTGTCTAAAATAGTAAAATGAAATGGTGATTCAATTACTATTTATTCTCCCTTTTTTTATCTAATTACCCATCTTCAACTGTAATAAAATGATTTTAATCCTATTTTGGGACAGCAAAAAAAAATTGCGATTCCGTACGTTTTTCTTGAACTAGGACGTAAAATTTACAAAGCTCTATCTAATTCAAAAATCTTTGGCGCAGAATCAAATTAACCAATAATGGCACAAGGGTTGAATAAAGGAATAGCTGATGCTTTTGAGTACAGTTAAGAATATAATTGAATAATCAACTTTTAAATACAAATCCGATTTTAGCCGAAGCATTTAAGAACTTTTTCGATAATGCGGATATCGCAGAATTTATCAGAAGAAACCAATCTTTAATATCCGAAGCAGAGTCAAGAGATAAAGAAAAAGTAAAAAGCAAATCAGAGTTTGAGATAAAAAGCTCACCACAAACACGCACTCAGGTTGATATCTTAATTACTTTTGCCGAAACAAAATTTACCGGGGAAAGATTTCTGGAATTTTTAATTTACCTTGGTCAGTTGACAATTACTTCCGGTGAATATGCGACTGCACTTGATATTTTTGATAAAATAGTAAACACGACCAAAGATTCACCTGCATTGATGAACATAACAGCAAATGCGCATCTGTCGATTGGGGAAATTTACAGTCGCCAGGCACAGTGGAACTTAAGTTTTAGCAGCCTGGATAATGCAAGAGAGAATTTTGCGGCGGAAAATGATTTAAAGGGAAATGTAAACTGCGAAAACCTGTTTGGCACCATTTACGGCGATCAGGGAAATACTGAAAAAGCAAAAGAGCATTTTGAAAATGCACTCGTTCTGCTTGAAAATTTTGAAGACCCGGCTCTGCTTGGAAAAATTGAAATTAACCTTGGAATAATTAACACTATACAGGGAAATTTTAATGAAGCACTATCTTACTTAAAACGCGCACTGCTTAATTTTGAAAAAATCGGGGACCTTAAACGAATATCTGAAATCCAGCAGAACCTTGGAATGATATTTTTAAAAAAGAAAGACTTTTCTGCAGCACTTGATCAGTTTGATTTAAGTATTGACGCTGCAGCAAGAGCAAATTATTTGCAAACACTGGGCATTGCATACGTCAGCAAAGCAAATGTTTTTACCCTTCTTAAAGATTACAAATTAGCAAATGCATTTGCAGCAAAAGCAATGGAAATAGCATATAAGATTAATGATAAACTCTCGATTGCTGAAGTTTATAAAGTAACAGGAGTAATAAAAAGAAACCTCGGCGAGTTAGATACAGCACAGGATTACCTCCTAACAAGTCTGAGACTGAACAAAGATTTAAACAACCAACTAAACATAGCCGAAACAAAAGTCGAACTTGGACATTTAATGAAGCTTTTAAACGAAGAGGATAAGTGCAAGCAATATTTTATTGATGCATTGGATTATTACAGGAAAATTAAATCACCTGTAGATATTTCAGAACTCGAAACATTAATCAAAAACTGATTCTACACTAAGAAACGTCCTCCTTTTTTAGTACACCCTCACTGATTAACTCTCTTATAATCAATTCAGTCATTTCACTTTTAAAGGCAAACTCATGCTTTACATCAAGTACATAAGCTTTAAGCCTCATCTTTAAAAAAGACCTTTTCTCTTTAACTTCATTAAAGAATAATACACTTATAGGTTTCTTCAAATAGACATATTTTGAAACGCGAGCGACTTCAAGTGCGATATCCCTCACTAAAACAGTATCGATATCTATGGGAAGATAAACCTCTGTGAATACCTGACAGTGAGGCTCCCCCGAACTAGAATTGGATACAAACCGTGTCATCGTCAATGAATTAGGAATGATCACTACAGAATCATCGTCGTTAACTATCTTTGTTGATCGTAATCCAATTTTTAAAACCTGGCCATAATTTTCCCCAACCTGTATTTTATCTCCAATCTTAAAAGGCTGATCAAATAAAATCATTATTCCTCCAAAAACATTTTTAAGTAAGTCCTGAGCTGCTAATCCAAAGGTGATACCAATCGTGGCTAAAATAACAATTACAATTCCAAAAGGGGGCTGTATTATAATAGCAATTACAATGTATGCAATTAGTGACCAGCCGGTAAGTCTTAATATAAAAATTGTTCCTTTTAAGGAAGTCCCGCGACGAATTCTTGGTTCTGCAAAATGCTGAAGAATTTTCGTGACAATTTTCAGCAGATAAAATCCCGCCACAATAATAAGAATTGAAATAACAATTTTTTCAAATTTGAAATCATCCTCTATGCTATCAATTCCGGTTTCTTCCTTTAAACTTTTCTGTATACTATCCTTTGTCTTTATGTCTTTATTAGAGGTCTCCTTTACTATTTCGGTTTTTTCTTCTGCTTTTTCTTCTGTTTTTTCTTCGATTTTTTCGATTGATGTCCTACCAGTATCAGGCGGGATAGAATCCAAATAAGTTTGGCTCAAGCCGACAAAATCTACAAGGAAAAGAATAATGAACAGTATAAGTATTGTTTTTCTCATTAAATAATCTCAGAGTAAATTTTTAGATTTAAATAATTTCACACTATGCCTATAAAGCAAAGGATTAATGGAAAACACACCATCATTTCTTACAAGCACACCCTCATCGAATAAAATTTGTGTTAATTGATTTGTCTCGCTTAAAGAATAATTTATAGCTTTAGATAGGTCATTTACACCAAGTCCATCATGCAACAGAAGTGCCTTCAGAACGAATATTTTTTCAGCAGAGAGAGAATCAAGGATAGAATCAGAAATCTGAAAATCTGTGTTAATAACAACGTTTCTTTCGTCCATTTTACTGATAGAAGTTAACCAAAACAACAGTGCAAGACTAATGTTACTTTCTGCAAATTTATTAAGAGAATTAAAAAATTTTCTTTCCAATAAATTTTGCTGCTGATCAAAAGCCAGATTCTCAAAATCTTTACTTTCCGAGACTTTACCAGTGGATTCGTAAACTATATTGTAACCGCTGATTGAGTTACGCTTTTTTATTAATTCCATTATTTTATCGGTTTGCAAATGCTTTAAAAAAATGTGATGGCCGAAAGTATCATTCAACCTTATAGCTTCATTTAAAAAAACATTTGCATATAGTGTTGAAGAGGTTATCCAGAATATATTCTTGCTTGTTTTGGATATTATTTCTGTGAGTATTTTCAGACATACAAAGCCTTTTACAGTACTTAAATAAAGGTGCTGCAAATTTTCAACAACAATAACCTGGTTGTTCTCTTTTTTATTAAGGAATTCAATTAGCTCATCAAAATTCAGAAACCTTGCCGATCGCAGTGCTTTACTGAAAGTCTTCAATAACAAATCTTGATTATAAACAGTCGGCATAATACTCAATCGCCGCAAAGTGTTTTTGCTTTCCAGTTTTTGCTGAAAAATTTTAATGAGCGATGTGACACCGCTTCCCTTTTCAGCAGAAATAATAACCGAAGCATAATTACCTTTTAACCAGCTATTATAAGCTTTTTCAAGCTGTGCTTCTTCAACCTCCCTCTGAACATAAAGTCTTTCATTTTCCAGAGGTGAGATTTGAAAGAGTCTGCGATAAACATAAGGTAACTTCTCAAGCGAGCCGTTCACTTTTGATAAGAAATCAGATACTTCACTCCTGATTGCCTCTTTATTTTCCTTAAAATCCAGATGCTTTTCTTTGTCGCCGAAGGATCCAGTTCCTTTTTTATGATTATTTTTTGATCGATTAAATGCTTCCTGCGAAGGAGTTTTAAATGCAGAAAAAAATTTGTCTCTTGTATTCCTGGAGTCAAGTCTGGATTTTGATTTTGACAATTGAATTTTGATTTCTTGAATTTTTGAGTTCTGCGAATATCCACTTATTTCTTTACTGTAAATCGCAATTGAATCCCGCAAATCACGAATTACATTTTCACATATTTTTTCAAATGATTCTTTAATCCTGTCTTTTCTATTCACGCTAATTTCTACGGCCTCAATAGCAATTTCCTTTATTTCATTTTCCGGTATATTTTCAGTTGCCGCTGCGGTTATCGCTGATTCCAGACCAAAATCTGCCATATTGCCTAAATTAATAAGTTCCGACTGAATGTTTTGTAATTCGACCTCATATTTTCTTTTTATTTCCTCCAAGGAAGAAGAGAATTTGGGCAGCGCCTTAAATGAAACAATTGCACGTGGATGAATATTATCTATTTCCGAAATTTTAATTCTTTCATCATAGTTCACATTTTTAACAAATCCCCGAGCTTCTTTTATAGAATTTATCTGATTTTTAATATCTGAGATCGCCTCATCAATCATTGCAGGCAGATGTAAATCCGAAATTGAATTAATTAAGTTCGGTAAAGTGGATAACAAAAGAATCTTATGAAGAGTTTCTTTAGAAAAAGAAATTACCCTTTCCAGACTTTGTCGACCGGTAACACGTTCCCCCAGTTTTTCAATAACAAATTTCAGTGCGCCGGATATCTCCTTAAACTGCGGAAAAACCCTTATTTTATTTTTAACCGAAAGAGACTTTTCAAACTTAAAAAATACCTCCATGGCAGAATAACGGGCAAAAGTTAAATCGCAGTTAAGTTTCCAGTTTTCACCCAGTATATATAATGTAGTATCCCATTCAAGGAGGATAGTATCAAGCTCTTTTTTAATAGAATGAAAATTTTTTTCCAGATTTTTTTCTTTGAATCTCGATTTGCTTATTTCAACTGTCCCGGTCCTGTCACAAGCAAATGAAAAATCGTTTATGCACCTTTTAATGGATGATTCTGTCTGATGCCGCAGTTCCTTTTTAAGCAGCTCGAATTGACTGGTAATCTTCTCCGGATTATGCAGAGATCTCTTAATTAAATCAGAATTTTCTCGGTGCATAAAGTTTGAAATAAAATCTTCATCATATCTTTTATCAGCATTCCAATAAGCTATAGTATTTTTACAAAGTCTGCGACCTATTATTTCATATAAAGAAATTAATTCCTCAAAGATCTTATTACGCAGAAAATGAAGTCCGACATTCCTTAGTGGTATTCTATGACTCCAATATTTAATCTCAAAAGGTTTTCTTTTAAATTTGATCAGGAAAAAATTCAAGAATTTTAGTAATAACTGATGAGCTTTCAAAAGCTCGCTTTTGAATCTTTTTGCAAGCCTGATAAACTTTTTGTCACCAGCTAAAGGTCTAAATCTCTCCTCCGATTGTTCAAACTCTATATCAGGCTCAAGCTGCAGAATAATATTGTTTAATTCTTCAATTAAACCGGGAAACATAGTATCAAAACTTAGATCATCATTTCTCTTAAAGTGATCATCAATCAATTTATTAATACTGCCACAGATCGATCTAGAATTTTCCAGATTTATAATCATCATACTTTCATCATAATCAGGAAAGGCTTCACGAAACTCTGCCACAGAACTAAAAAAATCTATGTATCTATCAATCTCAGCAAACAACACATTTTCATACTTTTGCTTTACCATCAGTAAGAGTCTGCTGATTATATCTTCTGATAAATATTTCATGTATAAAATCTGATCAAGAAAAATTAATAAAACAATAAAAAAACCTGCCCGGTAGTCCGGGCAGGCAAAACGGCATGATAATTACATTTAGTAAGACATTGCTGTGAAGACGCTAAGACCAAAAACAGCAAGAAATATTGCAGTTAGTATTGCAGCAATTACGAAGTAAACCACAATCAGTATAATTATCGAAACGATAAGATACCCAATTCTTTTGTCTTCCGGAGTCTTCATCATTGGAGTAAGACCTTTGTACAGTAGTAATAATCCATACAAGCCGATTAATCCACCTAACCATCCAATTGCCGGGAATATATTTAAAATTCCTGCAAGCCAAACAGGCGTCATTGAATAGGCAACAAGTTGAACTGCTCTGCCCATATTCTTCTGAGATCCAAAACTGCCTGCAAGTGCATCAATTACAAATCCTGTAACTAATACAGAAAGAAATGCATTGATTAGCTGCACTAAACCCATTGCTATTCCATAAGTAAAAGATGTAAAACCAAAAGTGCCGACTAATCCCCATCCAATTATGACTGCAATGGTAGGAATTAATGCAAGAGGAAGAACATAACCCAGTAATATTTGTTGTATGTTCGGTTCCTCGTTTGCTATGACAGCCCATTCATCATCTGGCTTGATGATAATATTTTTTGCTCTATCAACAAGGTTCATAAGTACTCCTTTTTATGTTTATGAAATGGAGTTATTTTCAATTTTTATTCAGCAACCAGACCGGCATCTTTCATATCTTCAAGCTTGCCAACATCAACTTGACCCAAACCTTCTTTAATTAAATCCATTGGAACACCCCAGCCGTGAACTGAAACCATATATCGTTTGGCAACAAATAGTTCAACACTGCCATCCTGCTGTTCCATATCATATTTTTCAAAACCTTTATGCCCTTTGTATTCCATTGTTCTTTCGTAGCCTGTATCAGTCTCTTTATCCACCTCTGCAAGAGTCCATCCCCAGGCGGCTAATCCAGCCCATCCTTTTACACTCCCCATATCCATAATTTTTATTTCAAGACTCTGGCTACCGTCTTCAGAAGCGTATTTACCTTCAGTTTCAGATATTGTAAAACCCATTCCGCTGTTCTTTTCACCTGTTGCACTTGTTCTTTTACATGCACCAACTTGTTCAGGCAGCATGTCTTTAAGGATTCTAAAATCTACGACTTCAACTTCCCTTCCCTCTTCAAATTCTTTGCTAAGATCCTCCATTTTATCAACAAAATCATCCAGGCCTTTTATGCCCGTTTTCTTTTCTTCTTTATCTTCAGTTTTAGGTTTGTCGGTAGGTTGGTCTTCCCCGGATTTTCCGCAGCCCCAAGCAAGAATTAATAAGGCCAGCAACAAGTACAGAATTATAGATTTCCTCATAATGCCTCCTTCGTAGGTTCTGTATAAAACAAGTTTATAAAATAAAATCCCCTCACAGAAAATATTAGTGGCAGACTATTTCAATTACACTAATCTTTCTTTTTTGAGTACCATAAAACTTAATAAAAATAGGATATTCTTACAAGAAATGATTATAATTATTTGTTAAAAAGGGACTTAAAATGAGTATTTAAGACGCAAATAAACGGAAGTGCCGTATTCACCAAATTCAGATAGCGGATCACCCTCGAAAAATAATCCAATCAGATAAAAATCCAGATTTGTGATAATTGAGTAACTAAACGATGGCACAATAACAAATGATTTATCATTGGGATTAATTATACCAAAAAGTGTTCCTCTCAAAAGCGGGGTGATTTCATAAGCAAATTCCTGGTAGACAGACCATCGCGCAGCACTAAGCATTCCGAGTTGTAAAGCTTCTTCTTGAAAAAGAAAGGCGTTGTAAGTTTTACCATTGTTGTTGAATAATATTTCAGTATGAATGTAAAACGTATTCGGGAAAGTATAATCTCCTGATAGTGAAATTGAGAGCATAGGTTTTTTCCAGGATGAGAGTGATGACTGCCCGGACTGCTGGTAAATTATATTAGTATCAGGTTTGTCCGGAGCCTGGCTGATTAAAATTTCACCTCTGAAGCCAGCATTTAAAATATCACCAACCCAACTAAAACCCGCAAGCCATCTTTTAAAACGCAGTCCTCCAATAAAATTAAAATCGTAGCTCCATTTATTAATACTTACCAGACCAGCAAGTATCTGATTGTTAGCATCCTTTGCAGGTTTATAAGTTATATCAATCTTAGAAACAGCACCGGTATAGTACTGCAACCTGACTGCATCGGATGCAGGGCGCTCTTCATAATCAAAATCTAAAACATTCAATGGATTAAAAAGATCAGTGGGATTCCAAACCCAAGCTGTTCCCCAGGCAACCCTCTGTCTCCCTATAGTAATCTGCATATTATTCTTATAATAATCGAGCCATAATCTATCAATTTCAAGATAGCCCAGGGATTTGCCTGATTCCCACAAAAATTTATCCAGATGTACAAAATCACGCGGAGTTTTTATTAGATCTTTGTAAAAAGGAATTTTTTCAACCGATCTCCCGTAAAAAGCCCTGAACCGTAATTCCAGTGCTGATGTAATTGCCTCAGTTACATACCATTTTGTATTAAAACGAAGATGAATCAAATGATCGTTCAAACGGTCATCAATACGGGGGATCTTACCTGAGCTGAACAGGTATTTCGCATATCCGTTATAATCAAAACTTGAGAGGTCCTGGGCATACAGGGAATTAATAAGTATTAAGAAGAAAAATACCAGCAGTTTATTTTTGTCCAAGGGCCAGTTCATTTTGCTTTTCATCAGAATCAATTTGCCCATCACGAAGGGTAACAACTCTATGCGCTCTTTCTATTACGCGCGAATCGTGAGTGGAAAAAACAAAGGTCATTTTATTTTCTTTATTTAATTTTTCCATTAAATCCAAAAGATTATTTGCTGTAACGGAGTCAAGATTTGCTGTGGGTTCATCTGCCAAAACAAATGATGGCTTTGAGGCAAGAGCTCTTGCTACTGCTACCCGCTGCTGTTCACCACCGGAGAGTTCTGTTGGTTTTTTATCAATTTTATCCCCGAGATTAACAGCCTTTAATAAATTTATTGCTTCGGTTTCACGCTTCTCTTTCGATTCCCCCTGCAACAGCATAATAAATTCGACATTTTCTTTCGCGGTGAATACAGGGATAAGATTGTAAGCCTGAAAAACAAATCCAATGTTATGTAAACGAAAGTTGATCATAGCATCTGTTTTGAAAGTTGAGATATCTGTTCCACCAATTGTTATTGTCCCAGAAGTGGGATTATCTAATCCGCCAATCATATTCAGCAGAGTTGTTTTTCCCGAACCCGAAGGACCAACAATCGCAGTAAACTCTTCCGAATCAATATTCAGATCAAGGTTATTTATTGCACGAACGGGTACTGAATTTGTGTTATAAATTTTTGATACCTCTTTTAGTTCTATTAGTGACACTTCATTCTCCTTTTGAATGATTCAGATATCCAGATTATAAAAATCCGGAGTATCTACATTAATTTTAATATGTTCTTATTGCTTTTGCAGGCATAAGTTTTATTGTCTTTATCGATGGATAAATTGCTGCGATGATCGCTGTTATGATTATCATCAGGATAAGAACAAAATAAAAATACAGCGGCAGCACCGGATACATTTGTGTAGGCATTCCGTATGCATTTAAACCCTCCGCAAAAATTGAGAGGTCTATTCCTTTATCGGAAAGATACCAAATGGTAATTCCACCCAACAGCATTCCGACTATTCCACCGAAAATTGAAAGAACAAAAGTTTCTATAAGAATTAAAAAGAAAACCCTCACTCTCTTCATTCCCACAGCCATTAAAACTCCAAACTCTCTTATGCGATCCATCACAGACATAAGCATTGTATTTGTTATTCCGAAAAGCAATGCGGCGAGAATGATTCCCAGAAATATTTCAAGTTCCAGTATCAGCATTTCGTAAGTAAACTCAAGCTCAGGTGCAAGCTGCTTCCAGGTTTCTACTTTTAAAGAGGAATAGTCTAATTGCAACTTAGAATAAACGAAATTGAGGTCATCGGATGAATTAAGCCTGATCGCTATTTCACTGATAATCGGTTCACTCTCCATTGTTTTATACAAATCTGTATTTTTAACAAACAAGTGCGATTGATCAAAGTTTGTCGATTCGGTTTTAAAAATGCCAGTAATTCTGAATGCCGCATAATTTAAGGTTGTATCTATATTTTGAAAAGTGAGGACGATTTTTGAACCCAATTTTAATCCAAGTTTATCAGCAAGTTTTTTCCCAATAAGAGCTGGATTTCGTTTCTCTGTTTCAAAAAATTTCCCTTCTTCGATATATGATGAAATAGAGGTGACTTCTTTCTCATTTTCAGGATTTATTCCGATAATATTCACTCCACTCGATGAGGTGGGAGATGAAGCCATTCCTTCAATCAAAACCCTGCCTGATACTTCTTTTATCCTTTTATCTTTTCTTATGTCATCTGCGATTGTGTTTCCGTCTGGAATATAATTTGAAATTAACTTTTCGTCTTTAAATTCTTTTGTGTGTATTTGGATATGACTTAAATTTCTGTCAATAGTTGAATTGATTGTTGCTTCCCAAACACCGATTGAAATTGCAACAGAAAAAAGTCCCGCCCATAATCCGAGAGCAATTGCCGTAAGAATTATCAGACTTCTTTTTTTATTCCTCCAGATATTTTTCCATGCCAGTGTTAAAAGCATAATTTTACTTCCTCATTGCTTCTACTGGTTTTAATTTTCTTATAAAAAAAAGCGGATAAGAAACAGAAACCAGCCCTATTACAAAAACAGTTAAAAATTGATCAACAAAAATATTTGGCGCAAACCTGAACGGTAGAATTGGATCGAGCCCGTAAGATAGTGCCATGTCGGCCATCTGACCTGTAAGCTCAATTGGATTTTGATGAAAATAATAGAGAACGGGAATGCTTACAAGCACGCCTGCCGCAACACCTATAAACGCTAAAAAGATTGATTCAAGAAATGATATAAACGCCAGCTTACCTTTTTTTAATCCAATTGAAATTAATATTCCAAACTCTTTTGTTCTCTCCGCAGTCATCATCATTACTGTTCCGAAAATTCCAAAGCCGATTATCACATATAGAATTCCCAACATAATTATTCCACCTGCATTATCGATCTCAATTCCCTGTACAAGTTCGGGCATCATTTCGGACCAGGTCATCACTTCATATTTATCATCGAACAAATCATCAACTTTCTCATAAACTTCCTGCAGATTATCAATATGATTTATCATAACAGAAAGGGTCGTAATTCTTTCCGGTGCCGAGTAGAGCCATTGCGAATAATTCATACTTAAATAAGCCATTGATTTATTCAACTCGGGCAAAGTGAATTTTACAATTCCTTCAATAGGGATTCTGTCTGCAGCGGTTACACCATGATAACCTTGCCCGTAAAGAACAATGCTATCGCCAATATCGACTTTCAACAGTTCAGCTAATCCCTCTGATAACAAAATACCTTTTGAATCAGGCGTGAGATATTTTCCTTTAATCAGCTTGTTCTTGAGTTTTGTCATCCTGTTTTCTTGTCCGGGCTCAATTCCGATAATCGATGCTACCTTTGTTGTATTTCCAAATGATATTAAACTGAATGATTCAAGGCGCGGGGTTACAAGTGTAACATTTTCAATTGCTTCAATCTCCTTTACAATTTTATCACCTACTTCCATGCTTTTATCAATTGATCTCTTTTCCCAGTATTCGTCCCTATGAATCTGAATATATCCTGTGTACATACTTACCGATGCTTCAATCATATAATCGTACGAACCTTCCTGCATCGACCTCATTAAAAGTGCAAGCAACACGGCAAAAAACACCGAAGCCGCAGCAATAAGTGTGCGTCTTTTATTGCGCCAGAGGTTTCTCCAGGCTAATAGCAAATAAGTTTTCATTTTTTACCTGATCCTTTTCATATTCTGTTCTGAAAAGAATGATTCATTAACACGGTAATTGAACTGAATCTTTAAATAAGTAAAAGTTGTTTTTTCACCGGGTCTGTCTTCAGGAAGCATTTCCCAATGAGTCGGAAATGATCTGCCATCCATTTCCTTTATATCTGTTCCGACATATGTTTTAACCAGGAATTCATCTTCATCGTAAAACTCAACCTTCATTTGGAAATAATATTCTTTAGAAATCCAGGTTAGCAGCTTACCCCATACCACACCCGCTTCCTCTTTTGGTATTGATTCAATTACATAACACTCATACCCGTCAAATGTTTCCTCATTTACAACCGAATGCGAATAATCATTAACGACGGAAGATTCTTTTACCAGATCATCATTTGTGAAATCAGAGCCCATCCAGGATTGAAGCATCATCGATGGTGGGATTTTAATTACTCTCTGCGCAGCTGGTATCCAGTTCCAAACCTCCTTTTTTCTTTTCAGCGTAACCGTTCCTTTATCCCTTGCCGGCTCGGTCACATAAATAATAGCATAATCAGGTTCAAGCGACCATGACTTCATGCCGAAAGACCGGGTCCAATCAGTTTTAATTATTTCCATAGAAAACTCTGCATAACTGCTTTTGGATTTAATCAGTTCATCCGATTTTGCAATTATCTCCTTTGCATCCTGTGCAATTAAACTTGAGGTCAGACCTGTAATAATAGTCACTAACGATAAGATTTTCTTCATTTTTTCACTTATTACCTTATTGTTGATATAGTTCATACAATTTATTTGTTACTTAATTCACTAAAATAATCCTTAAGTGTGTGCCTCCCGTATTCCGGAGCAACCATATCAATCGCCATTACATTCATAAAAAATTCTACAGGACCAAAATTCTTCGAACTCATAAAAAGTTTTCCGACTTTTAATATCATTCTTCTTAAAAAATCAGGAATGTGTACTATTTTTGGATTCTTATCAACAGCTATAAAAGCAAGCTCAGCAATTTTGTTTTGCGTTAGTGTTTCTGGTCCACCTGCATCAATTTCTTTTTCGCTTTTTTCAACAGCAGAAACACACACCTTTGCTAAATCTTCACCGTGAATTGGATTTGCTCTTTGATTTCCGTTTCCAAAGAGGTATACTTTTCCTTTTTTCGCCATTTTATAAAATTCTGTCATGTCAGAAAAGAAACCGTTGGGACGAATTATACAATAATCCAAACCTGAATTTTTCAGTTCATCAACAAATTTTTCTTTTGCCTCACAAATTTTTAGGTGTTTAAGTCTTTGTCCATTCAACACGGAAACGTAAATAAATTTATTAACCCCCTTTTCTATAGCTTCAGAAAGCAAATTTAAGTTGGCCTGATAATCAACATCCATATAGGTTAATCCATCTTTTTGTTTAGTGATACCTATAGTTGAAATAACGACATCAACATGTTTAAAACAATTATTTAATGTGGATTTATCAGTTACTTCTGCCTGTAAGATTTTATCAACTTGAATATTAAGCTCTTCAAATCTTTCAGGATCTCTTACTAAAACTTTTGTTGAGTAGTTCGATCGAACAAGCTCTTGAGTAATATATTTACCCAAGTAACCTGTTGCCCCTGCCACTATTACTCGTTTCATTTTTTATCTTCTTTTTTTGATGAGGGTCCACTTTTCACATACTTACTTAGAAGTGCTTTTTTAATTTTCTTAACTGGGAAAGCATCTTCAGCAGATATAAAATTCAGCACAAGTCCGTCAAAAAATGTCCCTAATAAAAATGCTTCCAGCTCAGGTTCTTTTACTTTTAATTTTCGAAATAATGAAGCTAAGGTCCGGATAAATTCATCCCTAAACTGCGTTAATTTCCTTTCAAACTTCTTCTGAATTTCAGGATGAACAAGCAGAGTAAGATATAACTGCCAGTAATTAAAGTTTAAGTAAAGATTATTTAAAACGGAATCAACAAAATCGGCAAGTTGTTTTTCCGGGGTTGTTCCCCTTGCAGATTTAAATTCAAGCTCAGCTAATGAATTGAATCCCTGCTGTATAATTTCATTCAGCAGCTTTTCTTTGCTGGCGAAATAATTGTACATAAGACCTTTTGATATTTTTGCCTTTAAGGCGATCTGTGAAATCGAAGTCGCGTGGTATCCTTTCTTTGCAAACAGCTCAAGAGCAACACTAAGAATTTTCTCTCTGCTTGATTTTCTTATCTCTTTGAATTGTTTTTTTGTTCTTGGCATTTTTTGACTGAACGTTTGTTCAAAACATAATGCATGGATGAATATGTGTCAATAACTAACGGATGAATGGCTTCAAAGTTTTGATGTGGGTCACATTTTAGTTTAAGGACAACTTTATTTGGTGCACCGTATAATCATATTTTTCGATGATGATTCGATATAGGGACTTAATTGCAGATCGGAATGGAATTCAACCGACGCGAAGTTCAATTTGGAAAGTAACTTTTCAAAATCCGTTTTTAAATGAGGATACACTTTAGTTGAGATCAAAGAATAATCAGACAATTTGCTTTTTGCAACCTTCAGAGAATTAAAAACAATGTGACCAGAATTAAAATCATAAAATCGAATGAAAAGATATGCATCACTTTCCGTTATGTTAACTATCCTTTCCTTTCCGGATAAAATTTTTTGGTAGTTTAATATTTGTATTAGAAGAATCCCGCCTTTTTTCAGAACCTCATGACATCTTTTTAAAGACTTAAAAAGATTCTGTTTTCTAATATTCGCAAATGTATTGCCAAGTGAAATTATCAGGTCAAAATATTCATTAAAAATTTTAGGAGTATTTGCAGCATTACTTAATAAAAAGTCGACTTTTACTTTTTCATTTAAAGCATTTGAAGATGCTTTTTCAATCATTTCAGAGGAAGGATCAAACGAGGTAACATACAAACCAAGCTGAGCAAGCGCAATCGAATCAGTTCCCGTTCCGCAGCCAAAATCAGCAGCATATTTCTGATCAGGAGTAATAATATTCTTCAAAATGTCTTTCTTTCTTTCAACGGCTTTTGCAAATGGGATCATTAAATCATAATATTCAGCCAGCTGATTAAAAAAATCAATATTTAATAGAATTTTGTCCATTTAATGATTTTATCTTTTCAGGTTCTCATTTAATAATTTTATTTTTGTATACATTCAAGATAGTAATTCATACTAAACAGAAAGAAATTTAAGGATAAAATTATGCCCAATCCCCTTATTGCACATATAGAATTTCCCTCAACAGATTTAGATCGGTCCAGTAAATTTTTGAATAGTGTTTTCGGCTGGGAATTCAAACCGTTTGGTAACGGTTATCTTCTTTATAACAATCACCAGGGAATAATGGCTGGTTTAAGAAAAGTTGAAAAAGTAATAAACGGAGATTGCACGGTTTTTCATATTACCGTAGATAGTATTGATGAAACTATTGAAAAGGCAAAGAAAAGCGGCGGACATATTAAAACCGGAAAGACTACCATTCCCGCTATGGGATGGTATGCATTGATTACAGATCCCGATGGTAACACAATTGGATTGTATCAGAGGAATTGAAGGGAACTTAATTATAAATTATTATTGTCATTCTGAACGAAGTTTTAGCGAAGTGAAGAATCTTCACTGATTAATAGTAATAAGATTCTTCATGGAGTTTATCCCGATGAATATCGGGGCTCAGAATGACGGATATCACTAGTTCTCGACAATTCTGTATGTGTGATTTATTTTCATCGCTTTCTTTAGCATCGCAGATACACCGCAGTAAGTTCCTGATGAAAGCTCAATTGCTCTCTCCACATCTTTAATCTTAATATCTTTTCCATAAAAAACATATTCCAGATCTAATTCAGTAAATACTTTTGGATGCTCCTCTGTTTGCTGAGCGGTAATATTTATTTCAAAATCAGTTAGATTGACTTTTTTCTTCTGCAAAATGCTGACAACATCACTTCCTGTACAACCTGCTAATGCCATAAGCAATAATTCTTTGGGTCTGGCTCCTGCATTGCTGCCACCAAAGTTTTCGGGACCATCCATTGTAATCCAGTGGTTTGATTCCCCTTTTGCAGCAAAGGTTAAGCCTTTTATCTGTTTTAAATATGATTTCTTGGTTTCCATTTCTCCCTTTTAATTATTTTGATTAACAAAAATATGATGTTTGAATCACTAAATCGATTCGTGATCTGTTTTTTCGTAACTTTAAGTTTATAATCAGAACAAATTTCACCAGGAGGATTTAATGCCCGACCACATTTATAAACATATCGAATTAACCGGTTCATCAAAAACCAGTATTGAAGAAGCAATACAGAATGCAGTTACCAAGGCTCAGCAGAGTGTTAGAAATATGCGCTGGTTCCAGATGACTGATTTAAGAGGACACATAGATAACGGAGTTGTTTCTCACTGGCAGGTTACAATTAAGATTGGGTTTACTCTGGAAGACTAGTTAAAATTACCGTAATTCTTAGCAAAACTAAGCCACTATTTAATACTAAGCACATTGTTCAGTTCTTCCTGAATAATCTCTTTTGCCGATTCAATATGCTCTTCAAGTGTACGCAAACCAGAAATGGAGATGCGAATTACGAATTTATTATTCAGCATAGTGTGTGATAAAAACAATTTTCCCGTCTTATTAATTTTGCTAAGCAAATTTTTGTTAAGAGAATCCAAATGGTCTCCCTCAGTAATTTTCTGAGGACAAGCTCTGAAACAAACTACACCCAGATTAGCGGGTGCCATTAATTCAAAATTATCACTTTGTTCAATCCACTTTGCAAACATTTTAGTCAGACGTATGTGTTCTCTTATTCTGTTCTGTAAACCTTCAACCCCAAAGTAACGTATGATAAACCAGGGTTTCAGAGAGCGAAATCTTCTTCCCAACTGGATGCCATAATCCATGTAATTTGTTACCTCATCTCTGGAAGTATCAAGATATTCAGCGCTCAGACTAAATGCACGTTTCAATACATCAGGTTTTTTTGTAAAGAAGAGGCTGTAGTCAATCGGGGTAAACATCCACTTATGAGGATTGATAACGAGTGAATCAGCTTTTTCAATACCTTTAAATATCCATTGCATTTCCGGGAGCATTGCGGCAGTACCGGCATAGGCTGCATCTACATGCATCCACACTTTCTCATCATTGCAAATCGAACCAATCGCATCTATATTATCAACGCTTGTTGTAGAAGTTGTACCGACGGTAGCGACAACACAGCAAGGAAGCCATCCATTTTTCTTATCTTCTTTTATTGCTTCTTCCAATTCCCTGGGAATCATCCGGAATTTATTATCTACAGGAATTTTTCTTATTCCTTCCAAACCAAAACCGAGAGTTACAACAGACTTATCAATTGAAAAATGTGCTTGTCCGGATGCGTAAATTCTCAATCGTGGAATATCCTTTCTTCCTGCCATCCCCTCTTCTCTTATTTTAAGATGAGCAAGTTGTTCTCGTGCAGAGGCAATTGCATGCATTGAGCTGGTGGAAGCAGTATCATAAACAATTCCCCAAAAATTTTCGGGCAGCTTAAACATCTTTCTGAACCAGTCCATCATCATTTCTTCAAGTTCCGTTGCAGACGGACATGTGTGCCATGCCATTCCGTTGACGTTTAATCCTGCACTAAGCAAATCTGCTAAAATTCCAGGTCCGCTTGAAGTCGAATTAAAGTATGCCATAAAATTTGGATGATTCCAGTGAGTAATTCCCTTAAGCAAAATGTCATCAACATCCTTTAAAACATTTAGCAGTTCCTCTCCTAAAACGGGAGGATTTTTTTCAATTCCCTTTTTTATATCACCATAATTTATCCGCGGAAGAACCGGATGCTGTTCAATGTTTTGCAGGTAATCAGCAATCCAGTCAATTATTTTGTAGCCATCATTTCTGAAATGCTCAATTGACATATCGCCTTGTGACATAATTGTATCCTCTTGCATTATAAGTCTTTATTAAAATGAATTATAATTCTATTTAATACTGGTTCAAAATTTAATAAGTTAACCTTAGAAATTTTAATTAATATTAGTTAATAGAATGATAAAGCGGATTGAAATAATTTTAACAGCGGGTATATTTCTTGTTACACTTTCCTGTAGCCAGGATTTACCATTGAATAAAGACTTAACTAAAAAAAGTTACAAATTGATTAATCAGGATAGTACACTGGTTAAGTTCCCTGAAATAATCTTAGGCAATATAACAGTGATGGGATTTATTTATACTCACTGTCCCGATATTTGTCCGATGACAACCCACAATATGTATTTAACTGAAATGAGGCTAAAAAAAGATAATATCAAGGATGTCAAATTTGTTGCTTTAAGCTTCGATCCTGAAAGAGACAAACCCTATGTATTAGAAAAGTTTGCCGAGATACGTGATATTGATTTTAAGAACTGGACATTGATAACGGGAGAACAAAGTATAATCTATGATTTATTAAGAAGATTTGATGTAAGAGCAGTCGCCACTGATTCTGTTTTTTATGATGATGGTGAAGTCAGTTATTCGATGATGCACACAGACAGGATTTCTTTAATTGATAAAGAAGGACGGTTAAGAAAAAATTATGTTGGCAGCAGAATAAATATTGATGAATTAATAAAAGACATAAAATATTTAGGAGAATATTAATGATAACCTTAATTACAATTTTAACTTTATTTTTCCCGATTGATGAGAATATTAAAATTATTGATCCCTGGATGCGACCAAATGCAAAAGGAATGGCATCTGCATTATATTTTACTATTGAAAACAATACTGAGGCTGCAGATACCCTTTTCAAAGTAGAATCTGATTTGGCTGAAAGAATTGAAATTCACGAAACATACTCCAGCGGAGATGTAATGGGGATGCGTGAAGTTGGAATGATAATAGTTAAAGCAGGTTCATCTTTTGAATTAAAACCAGGTGCTCACCATATAATGCTGATGAGACTAAAAAACGATGTTAAAGAGGGAGACAGCGGTGAATTCATTCTTCACTTCAAAAATGCCGGTGAAATCAAAATTACTGCAGATGTAAGATCAAAATGAGTTCTTTGGATCTTCATGCACCTTTTGGATTTGCTATATGTCACGATACAACGGTGACAGCTTAGGAAAATTTCAATATTCAGTATTAAAAATAAAAATCCCCTCCCTTAGGGAGGGGATTAAAGGGGTGGGCTCTTTTTTATTTCAGAATCATCATCTTCTTAACTGAAACAAAATTTCCTGCTTCCATTCGATAAATATACATTCCGCTTGCAATGTTGGTAGCATCAAAAGTAACTTCATATCTTCCAGCTTTCTGAATGCTGTTTACTATGTCTGTCACCTTCTCGCCCAATACGTTGTAAACGGAAATGTTTACGAAGCCATCTGCAGGAACCGAGTACTTAATCTTTGTAGTCGGATTGAAAGGATTCGGGTAATTTTGTGATAAGTCGTATGAATCCGGTGCCCCGATTTCCACTTCTTTTTTAAGATTGTAGTAATGGTATGAACCATCAAAATCTACCTGTTTGATTCTGTAGTTATAAACCCCTGATGCAAGACCTGCATCAGTAAAGTTGTAGATTTGCGGTTCGGTACTTGTTCCGTGTCCATCAACAAATCCAACTTTCATCCAGTTTTGTTCTTCAGCTTGTCTCTCAATCTGGAATCCAAGATTGTTAAGCTCTGTTGCAGTTACCCAGCTTAGTGTTACGTTGTTTCCGTTAACTGAAGCCGTGAAGCTTTCCAATTCAACCGGTACTATAACCACGCTATTTTTCATAATATTTGAGCTAGTACCACAAGCATAAGCTGATGAAGTATCCAGACTTGTTCTTTCAACATAGACTGAATATACACTCCCCATACCAGCATGCTCAAAGTTCCAGGTTGTACCGCCATCAGTTGTATAGAACGTACGTCCGCTGCTTCCTACAACCATTCCATTATCTTCAAATCTGAAATCAATACTGTAGAGTGTTGGAGAAGTGTTACCCACATCCACATTATTCCAGGTTGCACCACCATCGGTTGTTTTTCTGACTTTGCCTGTAGAGCCAGAAAGGTAACCGACATTAGAATTAACCATTGATATAGAATAGATTACAGAAGTACCCATATCCGAAGTTAATGGAGTGAAGGTAGCTCCACCGTCTGTGGTCATCTCTAATGCTCCGCTTGAACCACCAATAAAACCTGTCATTGCATCAAGAAAATCTGAGGCATATATGGTACCGGATATAGTAGTCGTTAGAGGAGCCCAGGTTGTTCCTCCATCTGTGGTCTTATAGGCAAGACCGGAGGCACCAAAAACATAGCCCGTATTGACATCTAGAAATTCACCAGTTTCAAGGTCTGTAGTTAGAGCAGCAGGTTGTGTTACCTGAAACCAGGTTGCACCACCATCTGTTGTTTTATATACGTAATGGTCCTCGCATATAGCATAGCCTGTATTTACATCCACCATACTTATTTTGTTGAAATCTACATCAGCAGAATCCATCATTGTTGAAATAGACCAGGTATTGCCACCGTCCGTTGAGTACATTGCCTGGTCATAAGTTGTGGTACTCGAGGCAGCTCCGCCTGCAATCACCCTGCCACCAGAACTCTCTGCCCAGATAGAATAGAGCGTATTTGCCTTTATAAATAGAGTATGAACTGTAGCAGCCTCAGTTGGTGTAACTTCATTTAATAAACCAAAAGCACCGCCAGTAATAAAATTATCAGGTGCTGCAAAATCACTTGAGTAATAAGTGCTAGTCCAAGGTTGAGTTGGATCAAGAAAATTAACTGGACTCCAGGTAGTGCCTTTATCAGTCGAAGAAAAAATATTAAAAGAATCACCGGTTACAAATACCTGGTCAACGGACATTGGTTCACCGATTGTTACGTCGTCAAGATACATCCCATTACCATCAACATCAAAGTGCCTAAAAGCAATATAAACGTTCTGACCTGCAAGTGAACTTAAATCAACTTTATATTCGGCAAAATCCGGATAGGCAAAAGTATTAACATCATAATCAGCCAAAACGGTAGTAAAACTTGCCACAGCAGTATCGGTTGTTGATGCTAATATTAAAAGTGAATCGGGAATGTAGGTGCCACTAAAATATCTTCTTGCCCAGAAGGTCAATGTATCTCCGGCCACTATAGATACTTGTGGTGTCACTAACCAGTCCTCACCTCCGGTGGTTTGCCAAGCTATTACTGCACTATGATTCCCTGAATGAGCTACGCCAGTGGCTCTCAGCCATATAACCCCGCCAAGAATGTTTTTTGTGTGCCATCCTGCCGGTGGGAATGTTACATCTTCAAATCCTTCGTTTAGTGTTTGTGACATAGTGGATAATACATCAACATCATATTGCGTTGAAGTAGTCGGAACAGAAGCGGCAACAGTCCAGGTTAAACCTCCATCAGTTGTGTAAGCCGGATTATCACCTGAACCAGATACCCAACCATTCATGGTATCGGTAAATTTCATACCATAAAGGGTGGATGAAATTCCAACATTTATGGTAGACCAGGTTGTTCCGCCATCTGTAGTTTTTCTAACGTTACCGGAAGTTGATCCTGCGATGATGTTATCCACATCCCAGGCATAAACACTATAATAGGTTCCACTTGGAGGACTAAGCGCAGTCCAGGTTGCTCCTCCATCGGTTGTTCTCTGAACTAACATTGATGAATTGCCGGCTGCAAAACCTAAAGTATCATCCACGAAAAAGATATCGTATACTGTAGCAGTTGTAGAGAAATTATATAACGAATCCCAGGTTAAACCTCCATCAGTTGTAATCCAAACACCGCCACTTCCTCCGCCAACAAAACCGGTATTCATATCCGTAAAAAATCCGTCATAAATATCTTCATCAATTCCGGTTGACTGAAGTCCATTAATATTTTTAAGTACCGTCCAGGTTGCTCCTCCATCACTTGTCTTCATAAATGTACCTGCGTAGCCAGCTGCGTACCAGTTGTTGGAATCCCACCTTTTTACCCAACGCAATGTATTTCCCTGGGGTTGTTGATGGAGCCATTCCCAGCCTGAATTATAAATTGGCTGACCATCTTCAAAAACACTCTGAGGTGCTGTTTGTGCAAAATGAGGATTTTGAAAAGCCTGAATTTCAGGTTCGTCATCCTCCTGGGCAAAGTTTGCTATAAAACCCAGAATTAGAAAAGTTAGAAGTAGTGAAAGTAGTTTTTTGTTCATTGCGACCTCCGATTAAATGATGTAAATAGATATGTGAAGAATACTTCTTCATAAAAGAAATGATTATTTGTAATGATGTGAACAGTCATATTATAGTTGACTGTAATTGCCCTCATTTATAGAAAATGTTGTTTAATTTACAACATTTTTACAGAAGCGTCAAATTTCTATAATATTTTAAAATAATGTGAATGGAAAGGACATGATTTGCTAATCAGCAAATAATTTAGTCGAGAGTTCCAGAAGATAGCTTTTAAAAATCAGTTTATGTTGGATCTAATACAAAAACTATTTCTCAAAAAACTCCTCTGCAAATCGTTTCCAGATATTATCATCCATTTTTTCCATTTCACCACAATAGATCAAATCCGTAGACTCAGAATCAAATTCTTTCCCGCTTACCATTTTTTTCTTGATCTCTCTGCATTTTTCAATTTCTTCCTGGTAAAAAGAAACAGCAGATTTCCCGATTTTCAGTTCCGGTAATTCAGCATCAAGTTCCTCTGCATCAATTTCACAAATCCAGTTATTATCATAAACTGTGACATTCAGGGCATCAACTTCATTATTTATGAACTTATTGATTTCACTTACTTTTCCGCTAACGGGTGACTTGAATGAAATAAGTCTTTGTCCCTGTCTGACTGAAAAAAGTGCCTGACCTTTTTTTACGATCATTCCAAGATTGGGCAGGTCGATGGCATCAATCTTTCCGATTATTTTTTTTGCAAAGTCATCTATGCCAACCTGTACGGAACCGTTTTCATCAACTCTGGCCCAGCAGTGATATTTTGAAATAAATACTCCCCCTGGTATTTTAAATTCCGGAGTAGCAGCACTTCTGATATCTTTAAAATGAGTTATATGAACCTTGGGTTTTATCAATTTACTTATTCTATCTTCTCTTTTAATCAGTGACTTTTTTGTAAAATCAAGAAGTTCATCTTCCGTAAACGGCTTCTGCACGTAATCCATTGCACCATATTTCATACATTCAACAGCAGTTTCTACAGTCGCATAGCCCGTAATAATTATTACATCAATATCAGGACGCAGATGCTTAACCGATTTTGTCACCTCAACCCCGTCCATTTCCGGCATTTTAAGGTCGGTGAAAACAAAATCATATGAATGAGTTTGTACAAGTCCAAGTGCTTCCCTGCCTGTCTCCACTGTATCCACTGAATATCCGTCAAGCACAAGAATTTTACGGAAACTATCGAGTATTACCGATTCATCATCAACACACAATATCCTTGCTTTGGGATTTTCAACTTCCGCTCGTTTAAGAGTTTTTGCCTCCATGCTAAAGTCAAGTTGAATGCTTTCCTTTAAAGCTTCTTCCCTTTCCTGCATTATTTTATTCTCGCGTACTTTTTTTGCAATATACCTGATTAAAAGATCGGCGATTACGAATACAATTACAGCTAATATGAAGAGTGCCATTGTATCTCCCTATTTTTTAATTCCTAATTTTAATTCTCGTTTAAGACTCCTTAAACGACCTGTTACATTCTATCCGATGCACACGGAATGAGATGTTTCATATCATATTCAATATTTGCCGGAATTATTTGATATATCCATCCGCTAAAATACGGATCCTTCTGTAACAGCTTAATATCGGTCAATAATTTCTCATTTCTTTCTATTATTCTACCGCCAACCGGCGATAGAAAATGATGAACCAGATCATCTTCGGTAATAAAATCAGCACAGGAGTCTCCCTGTATTACCAAATCATCTACATTCATCAATTCAATTTTATTCAAATCCATTATTGTTTCAAGAAACAGATTAGTTGCACCAAGTTTTACAATCCCTTCTGCTTCAACATTCATCCAACTTAAGTGTCCCAGCCGGTGATATTTAGGAGGACACGGCACGTAAGGAATTGACACGCTGTTATTCTTAGATTTTACCTCTTCAATCCTTTTTTGCAATCTGTAGTACTGCAATCCACGATGTATAGAACTTCTTAATTCTTCAAATGTAAAAGGCTTCGGTATAAAATCGATTGCGCCTTTATACAGCGATTTAACCGCATTTTCGACAGTAGAAAACCCGGTGATCATGATTACAGGATTCGTTATTTTCTGTAATTGCATTTTTTCAAGGAACATAAAACCATCCATTTCGGGCATCAGGATATCACAGAGAATTAATGAGTATTCCTTGCGGGATAATTTCTTTAGTGCTGATTTGGCACTATTATCAACATCGACATCTAATCCTTCCGCAGTTGCTATCCTCGAGACTGCGTCAAGTATAATTTGTTCGTCGTCAATAACCAATATGTTTTCACCATTCAGCATACTAGAATTATAATATACTATTAACCGGTAATAAAATTGTAAATGTTGTTCCTTTATTTATTTCACTTTCAACGTTAATTGTGCCATCATGATTATCAATGATCCCCCAGATAACAGCCAGGCCTAAACCGGTTCCTTTCTGTCCCTTGGTACTATAAAACGGTTCAAAAATTTTAGGAATATTTTCCTTGCTGATTCCACAGCCTGTATCCGTGACTTTTACTTCTATAAAATCTCTGAATCCTACTTCGTCGACCGATGCCCATCGCTGCCAATCACATTTCGGACTGATACATTTTTCAAACATGCCCTGGGGAGGAACCTCAAATGAATAAATTGCAGATTTACACTTTGGACAGAAGGTATCTTTCTCAATAACTGATATGTTGCATTTGGCACAAGATACCTGAACATTAGCCGTATTTTTTATAGTTAATCTGTAAATATCCCTGTTTTTTCCATATATCGGATCAACATTTATATATCCTTCATCGCCATTACTGGTTACTTTCAATTTAATCGTGGGAATACCATCAATTTTTAATTCTTCATCAATTAAAGAGTGCCTCTTAGAGCACACAGCACTTTTTATTTGTAAAGTTCCATATGCAGAAAGATTGACAATCTTTGAAGATATTGAAATTTTTCCATCTTTTTCATTCATTGCGTCCGAGGCATTAACAATTAAATTGATAAATACCTGCTGCATCTGATTAGAATCGATCTTTATTTGGGGCAGGTTTTGGTCAAGATTTTTTTCCAGTTTTATCTGTTTTAGAGATAATTGATTCTCAACAACAGAAAGAGCACTATCAATAATTTCATTTATATCCGCCTTGCTCTTTTTAGGCACAGATTGTCTTGCAAAATCCAGAAGGCTTTTAACTATTTCCCTGCTTCTTTTGGTCTCTCTGACAATAACATTTAAATCCTCCTTTAATTGAGGATTATCTTCAATTCTTTTTAGCAAAAAACTGCTGTAAGTTAAAACCGCAGTAAGAGGATTGTTAATTTCATGTGCAACACCGGCAGCAAGCCGCCCAAGAGAGGCCATTTTATCTGATTGGAAAAGCTGCATCCTGGCTTCTGCAAGCTTTTGAGTCATGTTGTTAAAGGATTTTGCAAGCAAACCCAATTCGTCTAAACCTAAATCTTTAATTACATAGTTTAAATTACCTGAGCCAACCTGTTCTGTAGCGGTAACAAGCTCATTTACCGGTTGAGCGACCCATTTCCGAACAAAGATTCCGATAATTAAGCTTAGAAGAGCAATAGCTATAATTGCAAAGACTATTGAACGCGATTCGCTGCTTGAAATTTGAGCATCTACATCTCTCAAACTGACCTTAACATCTAAGACACCAAGAACTTTTTGATCTTTTGGATGTATATGGCACTCAGCTTCCCAGCAGGATGATTCGTTGTAAATAGGATTAATTATTCCGAGAATGCGGGAAGAGTCCTTAGGAGCCTGATAAATACGCATTCTTTCTTCCATAGGAAGTTTTTCAAGTGGTTCATTTTCAGTATGGCATGCATAACAGCTTTCAGATATTTTATCAACCATTTGTCCGATAAATTCAGGTTTTGAAGAAAACATTATTCTGCCTTCTTTATTAAATATCCTGATCTCCTGCAGACCCGGCTCCTGTGCAATTGCATTAATAATGCGATGGGTTTGATCACTCCTGTTCTGCAACATACTCAGGTGAGTACTGTTTCTTATAGTTTCGCTTAATTTATTGGCATACACTTCCGCCTGGGATAGAAGTTCATTTCGTTGTGCTTGAATGCTTAGGTAAGAGTATACACTAATTATGGCAATTGTAACAGCACCTACTGTGAGAATAAGTTTAAGACTTATCTTCGTTATTACTTGCCCGATATTCATTTCAACCCACTATCGAAAAATACATAACTTATTTGACAAGTTTTCCCGGTTTATCATCAGGATATTTTTTTTCATCATGACAATCTTTACAGGAAGTTTTTTGTGAAAATCCCTCTTCTTTATGACAATCATTGCAATCAAATTCAACATGAAGTTCATCAAGTGCCAGACCTGTAACCTTATGATCAAATTTACCAGTATGCCACTCAAAGTGACAGCTCATGCAGGAGCTGTTCAAACCGGTAAAATCATTTTTACTCACATGGCATTGCAAACAGCTTAATTTTTGATGATAACTTCTAAGCTCAAAACCAGAACGAATTTTATGGTCAAATGGTTTCTGCTCCTCATTTTTATGACAATTTACACACAACGTTTCATCTTTAGTATTATGACAATCACTGCACGAAACATGCATGACGTGAAGATAATCTTTGTCAATTTCTGTTGAAACTTTAGTTTTAATTTTAATGTGGCACCTAACACAACTTTCCTCATGGTGACAATCCTTACAATCAAAATCGAATAATTTGTTATGCTCATTATGATAGAACGTGACGAGTGTATTTCTTTGTTTTGATGTTTTATAAACAAGTTTCGTAGGAACATTTATCTCCGGATGAATTCTTTCTTCTTTATACTCTTTTTGGGAAAATAAGGATTTGCCGCTTTCCAATGACTCATGACAACTTTCACAGGCAACTTTATCGCTCCACTGGCTATGACAATTAATACACTGCCTGTGGTATGCTGCCTTTAAATCGGGCTTGGAGAGATCTAGCCGCTTCCTTTGAGGTTCATGACAATCAATACAGGGCACTACATTACCCGGAGGATTGTAATGATGACACATTTCACAGCCACCGGATAATTCAGACATTTCCGCATGAACTCTGTGCGAAAAGATAACCGGTTCGTACAAATCCTGTACAACTTTCAATTTTTCCATTTTAATTATTTTCGGTGACTTCTCCGGTGAAATATAAACGGTAACCATTTTTTGTCTTGGACAAACAATCAAACAGGGATTGGATTTTGTCGGGGTTTCACAGGCATGACACAAACTGCAGTCGAATTTCAGTTCTGAATGGTCCTGAGCCAACCCCTGCAAAGCAAACACGCTCAGTATAAATATAATATTGATGACAAATTTCATTTTTCTATTCATTATACACCTCTAATAGCGTATTTCGTTTTCTGTACCATTCCCTTTACAGGTAAACTGATAATTGGAAATATCATAACGAATGCACGGTAGAGTAATATTTCAAGTGCAGCAAATCCTATTGTAACCGAAATTTCTCCTATTGAAGGGAAATAAGAAGTTTCTGTATAAGGCGGATTGTATGCAATAATAAAATTGTTGAACCTGTTTATGAGCACACCAAATATCACAAGAATTGAAGCAATGTACAATCCTGTGCCGGACTCACGAATTGAAGGTGACAGAAACAGTCTTAGCGGAACAATTACACCGATAACTATTTCAATTGTGAACATGATGCTGACTGTATTAAGCTGGGTTAAATAAATAAATGATTCTCTTATTACCATATCACCAATTTTAAAGGCTAAATAAACACCGAGCAAAGGACCGACAAATTTTGCCAGGCTGGAAAGAACTTCTTTTTCAGGTTTCAATCCAAAAGATTTTGAAGCCGAAAGAGATTCCATAATAACCATTGGAAATCCAACTGCAAATGCCGAGAGTAAAAAAAGCAATGGTAAAACAGGAGTCTGCCATAGCGGATGCATTTTCTGACCGGCAATAATCATTAAGGTACCAAGTGAAGACTGATGTAAACAGGAAAGAACGACTCCTGCTATGATAAATACAAAGATAAACTTGTTTAATGTTCTGTCAAGTAATCTTAGTAACTTATCTAAAATTCTGTTGAAAATTTTTAGAATTCCGGGAAGATTCACCCTGCCTATAAATCTTTCAGTTACTATTGGTAAGAATTCGATATAAAGAACACTCAGGTAAACCATAACACAAATACCCACTTCAAATAATGCTGAATTACCGTTCCACATAATAAGCGGATGCCAGACATAATACCATCTTCCAATATCAGCTACAACACTCAGTGCCACAAAAGTATAACCAAGCAAAGCTGTTAATAAAGCCGGTCGCACAAATACTTCATACTTTTCCCGATGCCAAATATGACCAAGTGCAGCACTGGTGAAACCGCCTGCCGCTAAAGCAACACCGGCTGCAACATCCAATCCTATCCAGATACCCCATGGGAAGAATTGATTCAGATTTGTAACTGCACCCAGACCAAAGAAGTATCTTATAAAAAGGAAAATTAGTCCGACCGATGCAATTGCCGATATAAAGATAACCCAGGGGGTAAAGAATTTATACCTGATAGGCTGCGGCTTGAATAAAGTTTCCATTACTTGCTCCCCTCCTTATCGCCTTCCCTTTTCTTTGTAACCCACATAATTCCGCCAAGTAAGGCATAAAGTGCAATGGGAGGAACAAAATAAGCAAATATACCATGCTGAATTGATTCTGAAACACCCGGGGCTGTACTGTCTCCTAATTTTGGAAAATCGAGCTTATAGAATTCAGTGCTTGCCAGATACATCCAGGATGTACCACCCACTTCTGTAAATCCATAAATTTTATTCAGATACCTGTCAGGATAAAGTTGTATTCTTTTTTCAGCAACTTTAACCAAATCTCTGCGTTTACCATAAGTAAGCGCCTCAACCGGGCAAATATCAACACAAGCCGGGAGCGAACCATCTTTCGTTCTTTCGAAACAAAAATCACATTTGTGAATATCCGGATAAAGAGCGACATCATACTCGAAAGTTGGAATCTGAAACGGACAGGCAACCAGGCAATACCTGCAGCCAATGCATTTATCAGTATCCCAAACGACAGCACCATTTTCCTTTTTAGTAATAGCACCGACTATACAGGCAGAAACACAGGCTGGTTTATCACAATGCATGCATTGCACTTTAACATTTATTGATCTTTGAGGATCATTAATATTGGTATACCTGTTAACTTTAGTATAACCTTCATTCCCCGGCCGTCTCATTCTTTCGAATACAGATTCATCACTATAACTTTCAATATCACCTGCCGGTAAATCATGTGAAACTTTACAAGCCCATTCACACCTTCTGCATCCAATACAGACTGTAGTATCTACCAGCACTCCCATGCGGTCTTCTGAAAGTTGAGAATTTGGTTCTGCAAGTAAATTTTTGGATGGAATTCCTGATACGGTTGCCCCTGCAATCCCAAGAACCTTAAGAAAATTACGCCTGTTTAGATCTCCCATAATAATCTCGTCGTTCAATTTGGAAATTTGATTTTAATATATACATGCGTAAAACCATACCAATTGAGCGGCGATTTAAATAATTTTAAATTCTAAAAAACTCATCAAAAACAACTTATTTTCCAGTAATTGAGACATAGAGATCATTATGAAAACCTGTTGTCTCCTATTTCTGGAAAATGTGTTAAAATTGATTGTCAAAATTGAGAATTATTGAGGGCAATTATTGATAGCCTGAGAAAGAGGAAATAGTTTTTTATCTGCTCAGCCCAAATTAAACAAAAAAAACATTAGGACGGGAAAAAAACTATTTAAAAACCACTAAGGAATTGATAAAGATGAAAATTCTGTATTAAATAATCTTGATTGTAAATCGAGATACCGTGAGGAAGTTTTTGTTCCATAAAAGTAAAGTTTTATGGAATGAAAAATAATACATGCGAAGTCGTTGAAAGACAAGGATTTCATTAATCGGAAACCGGATACGCTTTTGGGAAAGAGATAAAGTTAATTAATTAAATTATCAACCAATATGAAAAGTCGGGATATTATCAGCGGGTTTGATGCTGTCTGCCGCATCTCGGGCAGAAAAGCGTTTCCTGCTTGTAGTCCGGAGGAATTTTAATCTTCAATCCGCATTTACAATTTATGAAAGAGTACTCATTTACCTTCATCATTATATCACCCATTTCCCGTTTTGTTTTTTTATTCAAACCTAAAGCTACGGGAGCAATCACCCCTTCTCGTATTCCAATCTTTGCATTATCTGTTAATCCTGATGATGGGATCAGTGTTGACTTACTTCTTTTTACTTTATTGAACGCATTCTGGTAATCAATATAATTTGCGCCGCCAGAAATGCCTCTTAAAATTCTTACTCTTTCTGTAATCGGAGGATGCGTGCTGGTCAGGTTAGATAATTTTCTTCCCTTAGGTTTTAATGGGTTTACAATGTACATCGGTGCGGTAACTTTATTTGCGGTTTTCAGGTCAATTGAAGTATCTGAAATTTTTTCCAGTGCCGAGGCCAAACCCTCCGGATATCTTGTATAACGCACAGCAGACGCGTCCGCGAGGTACTCACGTTTTCTGGAAATGGCAAAGTAAAGCAGCTGAGCCAGCAGCGGTGAAAGAATTGCTAAAGCAATTGCAGCAATCATAATAATCAATTGTGCCTGCCCTCCACCACCTGATGATCTTGAGCTATACCTTCTGCCTCCGGTAAACCATAGACTTCTCAAAAAGACCTGCGAGATTAAAACAATACTTCCAAGCATAATTCCCGCGAAGGTCATATACAGCACATCCCGGTTAACGATATGAGAAACTTCATGTGCAACAACCCCCTGCAGTTCATCACGATTTAATCTTGCAAGTAATCCCGCGGTTACTGCAACCACACTTTCCTCAGGTTTTATTCCCGTGGCAAAAGCATTCGGTGCCTCTTCGTTAATGATGTAAACCTTTGGTATTTTAGGCAGGCTTGCTGCTATTTTCATTTCTTCAACAATATTAAAAAGCTGAGGATGAACCTCTTTCGTAACCTCCTTTGCACCGCTTATCGCAAGCATTATCTTACTTCCACTAAAATAACTTACAATAGAAAGTATACCCCAGATAATAAGCGCAAAGAACAAACCAATGAATCCACCGCCATCCGGGAAATATGCACCTCCAATAAAATATCCCAGCAGTAATAGTGTCGCACCAAGAGCAATAAAAAGTACAACAGATCTTCGCTTGTTAGCTTGAATCAGCTCCCACATAAATTACCGGATACCTTCCTATCAATTATATTGAATGGATAATTGAACAAACCCAATTTTTTTAATAAATTGGGTTTGTGCTTCAATTCCCTCGTCATTATGAAAAACTAACTTTTGGTACTTCTCTTTCCTTTTCATCTTCAACTTCAAAGAACTCTTCTTCCTTGAAATTAAACATTCCCGCTATGATGTTTGAAGGAAACATTTGGATTTTATTGTTATAAAAAAGCACCTGATCGTTGTAGCTCTGTCTTGCGAATGAAATTTTATTTTCAGTCGAGGTTAATTCTTCCTGCAATGCAAGAAAGTTCTGGTTTGCTTTTAGATCAGGATAGTTTTCCACCTGTATCCTAAGCTGACCTAGTGCTCCGCTTAACAATCCTTCAGCCTGGGCTTTTTCACCAACTGTTTTAGCATCCATTGCCTGGCTGCGGTACTTTGTAATGTTTTCCATTATATCGCGTTCGTGCTTCATATATCCCTTCACTGTTTCGAGCAAATTAGGGATAAGATCGTGCCTCCTTTTCAATTGTACATCAATCTGTGACCAGGCGTTTTTCACCTGGTTTCTCAGCTTTATTAATGCATTGTAAATTGAAATAACAAAGAGCACAACAGCAGCTACTACGATAAGCAAAATAATTACCGCTGTCATTTATTTTCTCCTTTATCATTAGTTGATATTTTGTCCGTCATTAAAGATATATTCTATCAGCCGGAGCCGGACATTCTGTCCGTCATTAAAGATATATTCTATCAGCCGGAGCCGGACATTCTGTCCGTCATAGACGATATATTCTATCGGTCGGAGCCGGACATTCTGTTTTCAAACATTTCCTTTAAAAGATCAATTATTTTGTTTTCTTCTTTTGAACCAAACTCAATTACTTTCTTTAATTCACCTTTATCGAACCAGAGCCCATGATCTTTTCGGCATTTATCAATTAAAATCTCCTTTTCATCACCAACGTTCACTTTTACCATCTTTTTGTTACAGAAAGGACATTTATACTTTTTTTCCGGATTATTAGGGTCTTCGTGAAAGGAATCAAATAATTTTTGTCTCTGAGCATCTGTATCAAACATTAATTCCAATTCACCTGCATCGAGCCAGATACCACTACAACTTGCACAGAAATCTATTTCAATTTCATTGAGTTCCAGGACAACCATTGATTCTTTACAAACCGGACAAAGCATATTCTATTTTTAAGTAATTTTTAAAACAATTATGTAATGTTAACCAATAAAATATTTATTAAAAAAAATTAAGATTGAAGGCCCTCATAGATCAGATCTGATCGCAGTTGTAATCTAATTAAAAATGCTAGAAAAAAGAATATTTTGGCCAGTTATCTGAAATCAAATGTGTCTTGCAAATTCATAATTTATTTCAAAAATTCAGTTAACAATCCGTCACTATTTATCAAATCTTTAATCTTTTTATAAGGAATTTCCAATTCAGTAGGACCGAATGCATATGCGGTTATTTCATAGTTGTTATAATAAAAAACCAGGCTGGAATCAGTTATTAAAAAATTATTGTTCAAATGAAACCTGTTGTTATCGAACCAAAATCCAGCCTGTCCGAGATCTTCTGTTTCATTCAGTTCTTTAAGACTTCTGAATTCTGATTCTGCAATTCCATTCAACTCATCTTCAAAATTATCTTTAAATAGATGTTCAAGCTTTATTTGCTCACCAGAATTTAAATTATAATTTATAAAAGATACATAAGTGTTAGGATGAGCACCCCCCATATAAGAATATTCTGATAATTCCAGTGAAAATATGTGATCTCCGTTATGTCTTACTCTTCCGCTTCTTTCAAGACTCCAAAGCTGAAATGCTTCGGGGAAATCATTCTTAAACGATTCATATTCCCGCAAAAATTCTTCAATCAATTCTTCAACCGTGTTGAACACATTTTCATTTAACACAGGTTGGAGTAAGTATCCCTGTATTAATTTATTTATTCTGTTTTCCACAGCCTGATCATGTGAATACTCAACCTGCGGGAATTCAATTTTAATCTGAGCACAATTATTCGAATATTCGTTCTCGCAATCACCAGTCCTTTCCTCATACTTTTTTTGATGAATAATAACTTTACCCTCGTCCGCTTGATTAATCGTACCGCACGCTGGAATGGTGTATATGAGAAATGCAATGATAAATATTTTTTTCGTTGCCGATTTCATCTAATTATTTTTTAGATTGATATAAGTTAAATACTGATGAATAACGATGTTAAAGATAAGCATCAGATGTAATTCTTCCACTACGGTTCTCAAATTTTTATTCTAATCGACTTTAATTTATGGTTATTAAGTTGAAAATCAACTAAAAATTTAGTATTAAATTACTTTGTAAAAGAAAAACATCATCATTATAAATTAATAACCTGATAAGGAGTTTCTATGAAGCCTGCTGATGAAAAGAAAGTGAAAAGATCGCTAAAGGTAAGAACTTTAAAGATTGAAGATTACGACCAATTGATCACATTACAGCTAAGATGTTTCCCCGGAATGAAGCATTGGTCTCGTGAACAAATTGAGAGCCAGATTAAGAATTTTAAAAATGGTCAGATTGTTGTCGAATTTCAGAAAAAAATTATCGGTTCGTCCAGCTCACTAGTAATAGATTTTGATGAGTACCAGGATTCACATTCGTGGAAAGATATTTCCCAGGGGGGAATGATAACCAATCATGATGATGAGGGTGACACTTTATATGGAATTGAAGTTATGGTTGATCCTGAATTTAGAAATATGAAAATAGGGAGACGATTATATGAGGCAAGAAAAAAATTAGCAAAGGAAATGAATTTAAAAAGGATTGTTATTGGTGGAAGAGTTCCAAACTATCATAAATATGTAAAAAAATTAACTATACACCAGTACGTAGAACAGGTCATGAGTAAAAAAATAGATGATCCTGTTCTTACTTTTCAACTTGCAAACGGTTTTGTTTTAAAAAGAATTATCACCGATTATCTCAGGCCCGATGAAGAATCTAAGGGCTATGCAATTCTACTTGAGTGGATTAATCTTTACTACAATCCAAAACCTGCTGAACGCGTTGTTTCTTCTCACCCGGTCAGGATTTGTTCAATTCAATATCAAATGAGACCAATCAAATCTTTTGATGACTTTGCGCATCAAACGGAATTTTTTGTTGATGTGGCTTCCGGGTATAAATCTGATTTTGCATTATTCCCTGAAATATTTACACTTCAACTGCTTTCATTTATGAGCCCGGGAAGACCCGGCGAGCAGGTAAGGAGACTTACAAAGTTTACAAAGAACTATATCGATCATTTTCAACACCTGGCATTAAAATACGATGTCAACATTATCGGCGGTTCGCATTATACCGAGGAAGATAGTGATCTTTATAATATTTCCTATCTATTTAAAAGAGACGGAGGAATTGAGAAGCAATATAAAATACACATTACCCCCAATGAACAAAGATGGTGGGGAACTAAACCGGGGAATCAGATCAGAATATTTGATACAGACAGAGGAAAAATATCAATTCAGATTTGTTACGATATTGAGTTCCCGGAACTTGCAAGGATCTCTACTGAAAGGGGTGCAAATATAATTTTTGTTCCATTCTGCACGGATGAAAGACATGGTTATTTAAGAGTCAGATACTGTGCTCATGCAAGGGCGATCGAAAACCAGGTCTTTGTGGTCACGTCCGGCTGCGTCGGCAATATTCCGTTCGTTGAAAACATGGATATTAATTATGCACAATCCGGAATATTTACCCCTTCCGACTTTCCCTTTTCCCGTGATGGAATTTCGGGAGAATGTCAACCAAACATCGAAACTGTTGTTGTTGCTGATGTCGATATTGAATTGTTAAGAAGGACAAAACTGAACGGAACTGTGAGAAACTGGATGGACAGAAGAACAGATCTTTATAAAGTGCTCGATCTGAACGGAAAAAAATCGGCAAAATCTTAAAGTTGATGAATGGCTTTCAGTTCTTTGATAAGACCGGAAATATCCGGTTGCGTGTAAGGTGATTTTCCTATGGGATCATTAAAATCTTCTGAGCCTAATAAAACGCGAACCGAATTCGCAACTCCTGTACTTAATGCTTCAAGATTATACCCGCCTTCTAATGCAAATATAATTTTTGAATTACAAAGCCTAACTGCAAGCTCATTTAACTGCTGCGAGATCCAGAAGTAGCCGGATAGACTAAGTCCCATGTTTGCGAGGGGATCATCCCAATGAGCATCATAACCCGCGGAAATTAGCAACAAGTCCGGATTAAATCTCTCGATTTTTGGTATTATTATTTCACTATAGAGATCTTTGAATCCATCATCATTAACCGAAGCCGGAAGAGGGACATTAAGGAGAGAACCTTCTGATTTTCCTTTCCCAATTTCTTTCATATTTCCTGTACCGGGATAAAAAGGATATTGATGAGTTGATACATATAAAATGTCCGGGTCGTCTCCTACCAAGGCTTGTGTACCATTTCCATGGTGTACATCAATATCGACGATAGTTACTCTATTTATATTTGAGTGCTGCAAAGCAGCTTTTGCTGCAATTGCAATATTTCCAAATAAGCAAAATCCCATAGATCTGACACTTAAAGCATGATGCCCGGGTGGACGAAGCAGCGCAAAACCATTTTTTAATTTACCGTCAACAACTTGCCGGACCAGATCAATCAGACTCCCCACTGCAATTAAAGCTGCTTCATACGAGTATTTGTTAGTGTAAGTATCAGCATCCAAATAACCACCGCCATCCTCACAAAATTTTTTTACATAATTAACGTATTCTTCTGAATGACATAGTCTTAGTTCAGAATCCGAAGCATTTCGAGACTCTGATTGTGTTGTTAATTCCCACAATCCTGATTCTTTTAACTCGCTAACAACAGCCCGGAGCCTTTTTGAGTTTTCCGGATGACCCGGCAAATCATGTGCAAGAAAAATTTTATCGTATATTAATCCTGTTTTTACGTTTTTCATCCAATTGATTAAATGAAGACTTTTATGAAAAGATTAAATTAATTATTCATCATAGAAATTACCGATTAAGTCTTTCTTATTAGACATTAACCGGATAGATCAATCTATCCGCTAATAAATTCCGATCATATAAACCCTGAAAATCTATAAAACAAAATGGCATAACATTTGTCGAATTTAAAACATTATTAACAGAAATGTTAAATAATAGGTTAATTTTTTAACAAAAGGATATAAACAAAATGAAAAATCGATTTTTTGTGTTTTTCGTCACTATTATAGGTTTTTACGTTCTTTTTCACTTCTTATTCATTCTTTTTTCGTAAATAAATCTATAGAATACTTATGAATTTCTGCGGAGTCAATACTACGCGTACAGATTATGATTTTGCAAAATTTGTCGGTCAAACGTTGAAATTGACGTCGACACAATGAAATAGTACTTAATATTATTTCCCTGCTAATTCCACCTGATGAATCTTAAAAACCAATAAAATTTTCTCCAACCGATTCTTTTTTTATTTACTAAGCATAGTGAATCATTTATCACCGGTAAATCCGTATTTAATTAAAAGTAATTTTTCGTCCTGAATAAGTCCTATCCCCGGGGCATAAGTTTTAAATTCCATTTCACTGAGATTTAGCGCTGTACCCTCCTTTGTCCTCAGGCAATCTGAGAATGTACCCGCCGGAGTTTCAAGTTCATAATTGAGGTCAATTATTTCAGCCCGGTCCATTGCAACCTCAGGGGCAATCTCTTGATAGTGCATCATCCCAACCTGCGGCTCACCAGGCATAATCATCCCTGCTTGAGCATCTTTCTCACCAACCAACCACGCTCCCTTGTGATCAACAATCTTTCCGTCGCTATAAAAGTCAACTTCCTCGCCAAAATAGAAGACATCTTTTGTTTGTGGATCAATCGCAAAAAAATTTCTCGCGACCTCATATAATTGGTTATTTTTCCATTCCCTTTCTTCAACAACACGCGTGACTATCCCGTCAACCTCTTTAGTTTCATCCAATACAGTTATAATTAATTTCATATCTGTCGTTCCTAAAAATCCGGCGGATCCTTCCAAAACAAGTTGATAACCGGGTTCTAATATAAAATATGGATTTTTGCCGGTTGGTTCTAAAATTCGCTCTGAAATATCAAAATCTTTTTTCCATAGCGATTCTTCCTGCGCATCGGTAGAACAGGTTGTGCAAATTGCTGCAATCGTAACAATAACCAAATTTATCTGGATTGATTTTAACATTTAATTCTCCCGGGTAATTGGTATTTATAAAAATTCTATTTCAAATAAACGGAATTAATAATTTCAAAATATTTCTGGTTTTGAGTCTACCTAATTAAAGTAAAACCGAAAACATAATTCCAAATTCCGGTGCGAAATCTGTTGCCTTGGAGGTCAGTCCTACACCGGTAGCAAGCTTGATAATGATATTTCTGTTAATATGCCACTGTATTTCCGGTACTAATGAAATTTCGTCTTCCGAACCCTCAATCATTAGAAATATTCTGAAGTGAGTTGATATTCTCTTTAAGTACTCTAAAGCATATTCACCGATTTCAAGCTTTTTTTCAGTTGTAATATAATCTACCGCACCCCGAAGAGTAATCGTTCCCCAGTTAAAGCCTTTTATTAAACCGGCACCAAGCTTGAATTCCCAGTCACTTGTTCCTATTAGACTATTTTTCTTACCGGTGGGAAAAACAAATTCAAAATAATTAAAAAATTCAGGTACATTTATGCTTTCGTGGTTCCAGCGCCACCTTAATTGTCCTTCAACATCACTAAGCCCCGATTCTTCCAATACCGATGGCATAGTAGATGTGTCCTGGCTGGATTTATTAAGCTTGGCTGTAATGATGCCTGCTTCCAGTTCCAAAGCCAGCTTGTCGGAAATCCCATAACCTAAAAAAATCACCCCTTCATGTGCCTTATAGTGTCCACGCAATTCCTTTTTTGAACCGTACCCGAAATCGAATGGTTCATATTCAAAATCTTTATCATTGTAATACTCATAAAAGGGATAAATGATAAGTTCCCCCTCGATGATGTAAGTGCCAAACTGAGAAGTCGGTATCCCTGTTCCCCGATCATAAAAATAATATGACTGATCCTGAGCAAAGCTTGCACATGGATAAATGATGAAAAGGGCAAAAAATAATTGAGTTGAGAAGAAAGCTAATTTGGAGTTCATTGACTACCTCTATTTTATAAAAAAATATTAAATAGAACAGATAGTAATTATAATTTGGTTCTTTAGTCTCCTCTTATTCCCCCACAGTAGTTATGAATGTTGTTTCAATAAACGACCGGTTGTTGTTTTTTGCTATAGTTCCTATGGATAATGCATATTCGAATCCTGTTTTCAGCATACCTTCGGGAAGGATAAATTTAGTAACAGTTGACGGAAGTTCTGCCGTAAATTTTATTTCAAGCTCATCCTGATCAATTTCCAGAACATATGATCCGATGTCCTCTACCGCAGTCCAGCTGATTTCCAGATTACTTTTATCCACATTCAGAACCTCCGTACCCGGCTTAAGAATAGAAACGGTTTCCGGCAGTTTGTGGTTTAATATAGCTTCACCGTAATATTTTGTTCCCTCCTCATCTAAACCGGTAAATTTATAAACACCTTCAGGATAAGTAGATTTTATACTCTCAACATCCTTAGGCTCAGGAGATTCGAGATGAAATTGTCTTATTCCCAAAGTGGTATTGTCAGGAGCTGTGAAGTGAAAAACAGTACGATTGTCCGGAGAGACAACAGATAGGTTGTTTAATCCTTTATCGTTACCTTTAATTTCAAATACAACCTCATTTTGTTCGAATCTGAGATTCACACTATCAAATTCTTTATTGTCTACAGTTCCCTCATTGTTAATTTGTGCCAGGACTGCATTTATCAGGCTAATTGTTACAATTGCATAAAGAAATATTTTCCGCAGCATTATTTTACCTTCCAGATAATGAATCGATTAGAAATCCACTTGTAACTGAATTTGAATCACGTCATTTGAAATTTCATTTCCTTCTTCAGATTTAAAGGTATACTCAGTCTGAAACTTGAGATTATGTCCTCTCAGGTATGTATTAAATCCTACGGAAGTCCATTGCATTTTATCGTTCATAACATCTTTATCAGGATCCATTTCCTGATATCGTGCGACAAGTTCAAATAAATCATGAAACAGATATCCACCTTGCACATACCAACCGGCACCTTCAATATTGGGAGTTCCATTCTCTGATATATCCTCAATATATGAGTCATATTCCCCTTCAAAAGTTACTTTTCCTTTATTAAAAAAAATATCAGTTCCCCAGGCAAAGAGAGAAAAAATCTCATCTCCAATTTGTGCTTTAGAAAGGTAGGCACCATTTATACCAACAGAAAGTCTTTGACCCTTACCGATATACGAACCCTTATAATCTCCGTACCCACCTGATGGTTGAGGATCCAGGAAGTCATAAACCAGACGTCCGGTCGTCATAGCTCCGTCAGATTTTCTGGTGATTGTTATTGTATCTCCAGCAGTTTCAAAACCTAAATTATCAAAGATTCCAAATCCGTAAGAAAGGTGTCCCCCAAGCGGTCTTCCATGCACTAGAATTCCAACTGTATTATCAGTTATTCCTAAAACAGTTAATGCGCCCTTAATTAAGCTTCGATCCATCAATAATAGTTTTGAATCTGAAGTTAAAGCATTTCTCGAAAAAACCATATCGTATAATCCAACTCGAATATCTAAATCGGATATAACAGGAAAATTCAACCAGGCATTTTCAACTTGCGCATTTGGTATACGATTAAATCTACCTGCATTGTCAATTTTAACCTCAAATGCATAGGAAGCTATTTTAAATAAGTTACCCTTTCCTTTTAGTCTAAGTCTCCGTACAAAGAAATCATTATTTTTATCAGCATTGTTATATTCGTAACGGGTCTGTATTCGAAGACCAGGGATAAATGTAATATCTCCTTTACCATCCGGTGTAATATATTCAGATTGTGCTAAGGCTTGAGATGAAATTAATATTAAAGCCGATGGGACTAAATATTTAAGTGTATTGTGAATCGATGTAATTATTGTCGTTTTAGTTTTATTTAAATTTGACATTTTCAATTCCTGCCTAATTTAATGTTAATAACAGTGGATAATTTATTATGAGGATAATGAATTTCTTCATTATCCTCATATTTAAATTTTGAAAGACATTTCACTTTAAGTATCAAAATTCAGATTTTTGAATTGCGTTTGCTCCGAACTTTAAATACAGAGGCGGTATAATAAATAGATTCAACAAAGTTGAAGTTACAAGACCACCAAGAATAACAACTGCCATTGGCAGTTCTATTTCGTGTCCGGGTATGTTTCCAGCAATGACGAGGGGAAGAAGAGCTAATCCGGTTGTTGACGCTGTCATCAAGATCGGCGCTAATCTTTCCTTTGCTCCTCTTAGTACGAGACCAGATCCGAATGTCTCTCCCTCGAACCTTTCCAGATGCTGGAAATGATTAATCATCAGTATACCGTTACG
>WOR8_10000818_pt1 | contig 56729 bp, 45 predicted proteins | sample DeeMarSeWOR38_10_FD_19890 | JGI IMG/M metagenome (IMG submission 19890)
TGCCGATTGCAGAGAAACCTCATGCTCGGCAGATTTCCCGCCGAACAGGATGGCAACTCTGATTTTTTTATTTTTTTTCATCCCAAAATACCGCCTTCATCCGACTTTTTATGTCCTATATGGCTGTTTATCTGACTGCTATCAATCTATTTCCGTATCAAACTTAAATGTTATGAGAAAGCAGATTTATTTCCGCTTACAAAAGGGGACTAAGGGATTGTGACTCCTAACCTAAATAATTACAACCCCCTAACCCCCTTTATTAAGGGGGAATACAAATATCTGCTTCATAAAATCAACCAATTCCAATTATCATCAGCCTTGTTACCTTTATTCTAAAGTATTACACCTTGCCGGGTGTCCTTTTTCCCGTTAACATTTATTCTTTAATCTTTAATCTTTGATCTTTAATCTTACTTTCTCCTCACCCGCTAAAATACCGGTGCAACCAGGATACGATCAGATCGACTGCTGCCAGTGTATTAGGGGCATAGGTTTCCAGAAACTCTTCATCCAGCGGATTATCTCGGTCATAGTGATCGGCTGCTTCCATAGCGCGGGCGCCGTCAAAATCAACATAGGCCAGTCGGGCCGTGAGTTCCGAATCCGGGCGACCAAAATGACAACCGGGCAGAATGGCAACCCCTGTTTCACGTAACAGAGCAGCGCATAACTCCTCACTGTTATAAATCTTACTTCGGGCGAGTTTTTTCCGGAAAGGATCAAAATCAGGAAACAGATAGAATGCCCCCTGCGGAGATGATATTTTGACCCCGGCGCTGAACAATGCCAGATGAATGTAATTTCCCAGCGCAGAAAGAATCCTTCTTGAAAGCCAGAGATAATGTTCGATCTCGGCCCCCCCCTGAAAGGCCCGGATGGCTGCATACTGAATCGGCGCCGAGGTGGAAGTGTAGGTTTCACTGGCTACAGCTGCCATGGCATCACGCAGCCAGCCGAGGGATTTTGGAAAAGTAAAGGTTCCCAGGCGCCAGCCGCCGGCTCCGCACCATTTACTCAAACCGGAACTCACTATAGTTCCCTCCTGGTAAAACCTGGCAATCGATATATGTTTACCTTTATGGTGCAACTCCCCATAGATTTCATCCGAAAGCAGGATAACCCGGTATTTTCGTGCGATCCTCGCCAGCGTTTTCAATTCCTCAAGAGTGTAGGTACGCCCGGTCGGATTGGAAGGATAATTTAGTATCACCAGCCGCGGCCGGTCCGGATCTTTGCTGCATAATTTTTCGAGCTCTTCAGGCATCAGCAGCCAGTGATTTTCCGGGCGTGTATTTAACCAGCGTACGTGACGTCCGATGATATGTGCCTGCGGTGCATAAGATACCCAGCTGGGGGTTGGAATTACCAGATCACCATAGTAAACCAGCTGCAGGAGGAACATCAGTTCTTTGGAACCGGGCCCGATCAGCACATCATCGCGCGTACAATCGAGTCCCTGAAGGCGGCGAAGATGGTCGGCAACGGCATAGCACAGCTGCGGCAGACCATTTACCGGCAGATAATCCTTTTGATGCGCATTGACTTTTAATTCCTCGATCACCGGTGCAGGCACCGGAAAAGGGGATTGTCCCAGCCCCAGTTTATAAACATGTTTACCTTCGGCACGCAGTTGTGCACTGATCTCATTGATCCGTAATGTTGCGGACTGGGGAAGCCCCCGAACATTGAGATTCAGATTTATACTGGGAAAGTTTTTTCCGCTTGTTTTCATCATTCAATCCGTTATATCCGATCCATCAGAGCTGTGGTATAATACTTTGTGATACATAAACATACAACGTCAGATCAGTACCGGTGTGTAACGCGTTTCAATTTTTTCGCCATTTGTCAGGCCATCGCAGGACTTATGCGTGGCATTCCGCGCATCTGAAGCGTCAAATCTGGTACCATCTTCGAAATAAATAATGGTCATTGCCTCGCGCATGCGATCTGTCTGATTTGCGCGGGCACCATGAAAGGTAAGGCCGGAATGAAACGTGGCATCCCCTGCTTTCAAGGGCAGGTCAACTTGCGGTATATCACGCAGCCGTTCAGGTATGTGCGGACTCCTGAATATATCCACATACTCTTCGAGGCCGATCTGATGCGTCCCGGGCAAAAAATACAGACAGCCTCTCTCTACGGGTACATCATCAAGCGCGATCCAGATTGTGGTGGTATTCGGGGTGTGCATCGGCCAGTAACTGATATCCTGATGCATATCGGTTATCCGCCCGCCCGGTTCTTTATAGAGTGCCTGATCGTGCCACAGACGAATACTGTTTACACCCATCAGATCACGGGCAATTCCGGCAAGTCTCCTGGAAAACACAATGTCTTTTACCGCTGAAAATTCCCAGCACAGATATCCGCATTGAAGAAATGACTGTTCGTATTGGGATTTTTCCGCCAGCCGACGTTGATCACTCTCTTTCCGTAACAAAACCGCTGCCCCGATAATTTTACGCACATGATCCAATAATCGTGGCGACAGAACCTGCTCCACTTTCACGAATCCATTCTCCTGGTACTGTGTGATTTTCTCCTGCAGGACCTTATAAGGCGTATCAAGCAGCCTATGGATTTCGGGTGGTGTCTGCATGTGTACCAGTTGCATGGCATTTGCCTTATCGATATGGGGAATCTTCACCAATGGCATTCTTCTCCTTTTCAGTCATTTTTATTCAAATAGCCACACGTGGGAGGATATGATATTGGATATATTCATCGCATTTAAAAATCTTGAAATTCTATTCTCCCTGAAAATCCATTCAAAAATAGTCAACATAGTATACTATAGCCTTCAGATTGACATATGACCGGAAAATTTTTATACTTCAGTTTGTCAGAAAGGAAAAATATGCAAACCGGTATTGTAAAATTATGGGATACGGGTAAGGGATATGGTTTCATAACTACCGATGATGACGACGACCTTTTCGTGCATGTCAGCGACCTGCACGTCAGCGTAAAAGGTAACCGGCTATTTGAAGGCCAGACCGTAAAATTCGATATACGTTCTGATATCAAAGGTGACCGGGCTGTAAACGTACATGTTCTATCCTGATCCCGATTATTTTTCACCGGCATCGGCAATGTCGATCGACCACTTCCATTGGTTAAAATACAGGTTTTCGCCGGACCATTCCACCTCGCCCCGCTGAAAATCCACTGTTTCAGAACGAATATGCATTTTTTCCGGATAGAGAGCCTGATTATGGCCTTTGTTGGCAACCAGCCGAAAATGATCGATATTCCCATAATAAAAATCACGCAATCCGCGGCGGGTTACCGGGTCCAGATCCTCCGTAACCGAGGTAAAGAAAATTCCCATATACGGATCCACCGGCAGCCAGCCATAGGGTTTGATATAGATTTCCGCCCAGTCATGCATTCCCACATCTCCCGGAAAAGTCATGAATCCCGACTGCCACCGGGCCGGGATCCCGGCGATCCGGCAAAGAGTGATAAACAGGATCGCCTCCTGTCCGCAATCTCCATACTTGTTTTCTAAACAGTATGCACTGATATTACGGAGAGTTGAATATTCGCGTGCATAGCTGTAGGCAATGTTATCGGCGATCCAATCATAGATTTGCTTCCCCTTCAGATACGGATTTTGTTCCTGACCGGTGATCGCAAGGCTCAATTGACGCATTTCATCACTGAAAACCTCATGGGGATATTCCTCCCTGGTATAAAACCGGTACACGTCTTCGCTTTCATCGAACAGCTGGATACGTGCCGGATCTACCTGCTGATAAAAAGCATAAGCGGTGTATTCGTACGCGATAGTAAATTCAAGGGATTCCTCCACCGGCATCCGGTCCTCAAAATATACCGACCGGATCGGGCTTCCTGGAGAAGCGACCCACAAAGGATTATGATTTGCGGTAGTGAATTTTACAGCACCCTGGGTTTCAAAAACTGATGGATACGGCAGCCAGCATCTTACTGTCTCGCTGCCTGGCACCTCCCCTGCCTTGACCGTAATCGTCTGTCTGACCCGACTGGTACGTGGCAGTAACACCGGATCCGGATGAACCGCCGCCAATTCGGTCAGCTGCTCCACATGAGTCTGAATTACCCGGGCAAGATTACTGGAAGGATTATAATTTTGTTGCCGCTCCCTTAATTCTGGATGGCGGAATAAAAGATTGCTCACACTGGGTGCAACAAACCGCTTTTCACCATCGATGATGAGCATATCGAACCAGCCCGCCTTCTGCCACCGGTCAAATTCCTCCTTGGAGACATTGTCCAGCCGGCTTTGCAACTGGTTTAATAAATCCGCCTCGCTGAGATTGTAATCCAGCCGGATCCTTTTGCACCGTTCGAGCTCAAAATGGAGGCTGCGTATGGTCAGTGAATCCAGCGCCGGGTATTTGTCGATATATGTTTTGATCAGGTCCTCAGCCCCGGTAAATGCCCCCTCTTTCTGCAGAACCGTGACTTGCGTTATGATATCCGGCTCTGAAGGGGTGCATGCAGGGAAAATATACAATAACACTATTAGGAGGCAGATACAACGAAGTATCATATGAGAACCAGGTTTTTTTGAATGCTTTAAATACACCGGATTTTACATAGAATATCGATAGCATTCAAAAAAAAGATTTTATAGTCATGCTACAGATGTATCCGAGCTCAATGATTTACCGGTCCCCGGATTACAGGGCTGCAGTTAGAAAAGGCAGGTATTCATACCGGTAAACGAACTGGCTATCCAGCATAGATATCAGCCGATTTGCATATACCAGCCGGAGGTTCCGTCGCGTTTATACCCCGTCTAACCTACATTTTGAAAGGTCTGTTCTGCTCCGGTAATTAACTGGACGAATGCCGGATCAGTGGCAATTCAACAAAATAACAGTTAGATTATAGCTGATCCATGTTGATTTTCAGGGGAGGATTTATGAAGATTGTTCGCATTGGTCTGATATGCAGCTTTCTGCTGGTACTGATCTGTTGTCAGAAAAACGAGACTGAAACTGAGACCATAACCCAAAAGAACAATGAAGCGGCTTTGCCTGGAAGCTCGTTGCCTTCATTGAGTAATGACTACCTTGTATCGATCTATGAGGCACAGGAATTGATCAAGATCCAGCAGGATGATAGCGCGTTGCGCCGGCTATATTGTGAAAAGGCCTACCTGCCGGAACACCGGATATTTGTCACCATGGGTATTGCCAGGCTGCATCACCCGGAGTCCGGCGCCACCATTCCGGAACATATGGCAGAAAAGGCTGCACGGTTGGATGCCATTCGCTGGGCGAGCTATGGAAAAGAGTGGATGGCGAATAATTACGAGCCGCCTTTTGGTCAGCTACAAACCTCTTTTCAACCGGATATCGAAATCATCAACAAGGCGCATGTCGGTGATTCGCTTTTCGTGTTTATCGCGGCCCGGATGTAATATCATCCTTTGAGCAGCACTTTGGCGATTGTCTGCAGCTGCATATTGGAGGTACCTTCGTAAATCGTGCCGATTTTGGAATCACGATAAAATTTTTCTACCGGATATTCCCGGGTGAATCCATTTCCGCCGAGCACCTCAACGATCAATGACGTAATCTTCTGAGCCAGTTGAGACGAGTACAGTTTGGCCATGGCAGCCTCCTTAATAAACGTCATCCCGGCATCCTTCATACGGGCTGCGTTATAGACCATTAAACGGGCAGCCTCGAGTTCGGTAGCGGCCTGCGCCAGCTGAAACTGCAATCCCTGAAAACTGGAAATCGGTTTTCCGAATTGTTCACGTTCTTTCGAATAATTCAGGCCGTATTCGAACGCCCCCTGTGCCAGTCCCACCATTTGCGCGCCAATCCCGATCCGGCCTTCATTCAGTGTTTCAATGGCCACTTTATACCCCTTGCCGAACTCACCCAGGACCTGCTCTTTTGGTACTTTACACCCTTCCAGTATTAATTCACAGGTGCTGGAAGCTCTGATTCCCAGCTTGTCTTCTTTCTTGCCGACAGTGAAGCCGGTACATCCTTTTTCGATCATAAAGGCCGTAATACCTTTATATCCGTCTTCCGGCTTTGCATTGGCGAACACGATGAAGATATCCGCCTCGACGCTGTTTGTGATCCACATTTTTCGACCGGTAAGCTCAAAATAATCTCCTTTATCCGCGGCGCGGGTTGTCAGCGCAAAGGCATCGCTGCCTGATCCGGTTTCCGATAGGGCATATGCACCCATTTTTTCCCGGGCGAGCAATGGAAGATATTTTTCCTTTAGCGAATCGCTTCCCCATCGCATAATGGCATTATTGACCAGCGTATTTTGTACATCGACCATAACCGCCACCGAAGGATCGATCGTACTGATTGCTTCAACCGCGAGAATTGCCATAAAGAAGGGTGATTCTGTTCCACCATACTTTTCGGGTATCTCGATTGACATTAATCCAAGATCAAATAATTCCTTCGGAATACCCGCATCGATAACAGCTTCGTCATCCATTTTTTTTACCAGCGGTTTTATCTTTTCTTCCGCAAACTGGCGTACTGTTTCATAAAAAAATTGTTCATCCTCGGTAAGCTTGGTCAGAGGCGGAATGACAGGATTGGACAGCATATTTTTCTCCTACAGATTTCGGATTATGTGACAACGATATTTTAAGCCGCAGGACCACTAATATCAAGTGGAAGTTATGGCTGGATTTTCTTGATCATCTCCCAGTTATATTTGCCGTCAGCGAGCGCGGAGTAGGTCAGCCGGTCCATGATCTTGGTAATAATCGAGAGACCAAAACCGTGTCCGTGAAACTGATGCAGATCATTCACTATGGCCTCATTCTCAAAAGAGAAACTCAGCTGCCGGGGTGAATTGACCGTCAGATAGACCGTGCCATCGAGCACTTTTCTGAACGGCTCACGGTGGCCTACCAGGTTATTGTCATAAGGGGGGCGTTGTTTTTTGACCATAATACCGGGCCCATGATCCAAAACCGATATTTTTAATTCGACCGGGTTTATGATCATTTGAATCTCAATGATTTCCCTGGATTTTTTCGTATCGGAATGCTTGACGATATTGGTGAATATTTCATTCATCACCATACACAGATCATCATGCTGATGTCCTGCTTCGGGAAAGAAATGGCGGCTGATCGAACGGGTAAAATCCTCAACAATCTGGGTATACCGGATATGCCCGGGTACCTGCAGACAAATGGTGTGGTTCATACTTTAATATAGCCCAAAAAATCAAAGATGTTTCAAATAATTTCAAAAGTTTCGAACAGGGATGCTGATTACAAATTCCACCCATTTACCTGCCTTTGAATGACAGTGTATTTCACCCTGATGGATATTTACAATATTCCGAACATTATACAGACCAATACCGGTTCCGGTTTTTACGTTACCAATTTTTTTTGTTCTGAATCTATCGAAAATATTCTGGCAGAGATCCGCCGGTATGGCCTGGTTATAACTTTTCACCCGGATTACCATTGTGTCGTTCGAGTATTCATGGAAGATTTCGATATTTGAGCCGGGTTGACCGTATTTGATGGCATTATCGATCAGGTTTCGGATGGCAATCTCGATCAGTTGCGGATCAATATTGACCATTCTATGTTCTCCCGTTGATGATCTTTTGATCTCAATCTTCCTGTTTTTCAATTCATTCTCAAATTCTCTCTCAAGCGGGATCAGAATATCTTCTTCAAAATCAGTTAGTTTGCACTCTGGTTTGAGTAATTTTCGGTCACTCTGATAAAATTTCAGAATTGATTCAAGAAAATTAAATAATTTCCCCACAATATGGCTTCCCGCCCGCTGCACTTCCAGCATTTCCTGCTCTCCGGCAACATCCAAATGGTGCTCGACGATACGTTGATAGCCATCAAGTGTACTAAGCAGATTTCTGAATTCATGAGTCAGTAATCCAAGCACTTCCTCATAGCTGCTGTTTGCCTGTTCCAATTCAGTTCTTGTCTTCCGGAACAAGCCAATCAGATAGCTTAAACTGGATAGCAGCAAAAGATACTGGATTTTGTCCTTATCCGATTTAGACCTGTCTGCATTAAGGAATGGCATCTGAGGAAGATCTTTCAGACGTTCAATATAAAAATTGACCCCATCGGCAAGCTCCTGCAGCAATTCGGGTTTTTTTAACTGGGCGGCAAGACTTTGCTCCAGAAGTTCTTCAAGATCCTGTAATTCTGTTTTTTCCGATTTATCGGACATGGGTTTATATCAGATGATTGGCGGTTCAAAATATAAGAAATTAATAAATATAAATAAAAAAAAAGCAGGACCGGATCCTGCTTTTTATATGAACACACGGTTCATTCTGTTTATACCGCTCAACCAAAGCCAGAGCTTCCACATGAACCGGTATTTCCAAATGTGGTTCCGGCGGAACTGAAGGCAGACATCATTTTCTCTGCTGTATTCTGACTGCATTTCGGGCAGATGATTTCTTCATCTTTGGTGAGCGAGGAAAAAACAAGTTCTTCAAAAACATGGTTACAATTCTGGCACCGGTATTCGTAAATCGGCATTGATTTTCTCCTCGTCAATATGTATCGTTAAATGTTTTCAATCACACGTTTCAATTTTGCATTAACCTGCTCTGCAATTGGTTGAATATCATCCCTGCCGACGACACTCATCATTGCTTTGGCGTCTATCGCTGCGACTGTTGTTTCACCTGATTCATCCTCAAAGACAACCACATTACAGGGTAAGAGCAAACCAATTTCCGGCTCTGCCGACAATGCCTGGTGAGCAAGCGGCGGATTACAGGCGCCGAGAATTTTATATTTTCCAGTATCAATATCAAGTTTCTTTTTCAGTGTCTCTTTGACATCGATCTCAGTCAGCACCCCAAAACCTTCTTTCTGAAGCTCTGACGTAACCTTTTCAAGTGCCTGTTCATAGGACAGGTTTACTTTTTTTGAAAATCCATATGACATTTTATACTCCTCTTACCATTTGATTTTTCCCTGCATCTCCTGCCCTCTGCAGATCGAAGCAAGGCCCTTCACTATAGTGTCTGATATTTTGCCTTTACAGTTAATTGACATAATTTCGTAATGTATGGTTTCGGTCAACTGATTAAATCCCGTAAAAATTTTTCGGATCTTGCTCCTAATACAAATTTCTGGATCCTGCCCTGGCTGACGATCACCGTCGCAGGGGTGCCCATCACTCCAAAAACGCGGGCGGTGTTCATATCTTTCGCCAGATTGACGGAAAAAATATCACTGAATTCCTTCTTCATTTTATCGATGACCGGTGTCATCGCTTTACAGGCACCGCAAGATGGAGAGTAAAAATACACCAGCAACCTGTTGCCGCTCTGAATTTTGCGTCCCAGTTCACCTTTTACATTTTCGATCTTCCTGCCCTTTTTCAGATATCCGCTTATCCACACGAACAGCTGCATGAAGACAAAAAAACCAACGATTGCCAATATGATATATAATAATACGTTAAGCATTATCCTTATTCCTGTTTTTTTTACTTTCCCAGCTTAACAGCAATCCTGCCGCCATGCCATATCCGGTACTGATATACGGATTACTTGATATCGGGCATGTATTCCCTGCACAACCGATAAAGTAGTAGTAGGCGAAGCCAGCAATTCCTCCGATCAAAACAAACACCGCCATTTTCAGTGAAATACTATTTTTGAGTTTCGTTATCATCCGGTCTCCCGTATTTTTCATTCCATTCAATCATTCCCCCAAGCATATTATACGCCTTGAAGCCATGCCCGATGAGCATTTTTGCGCCGACTCCACTCCTGTTTCCACTCCGGCAATATACAATTATTTCTTTTTCCCTGAAATTATCCAGCTCCTCTATCCGGCCGTCGAGCTCCTGAATCGGTATCAGCATAGCGCCCGGAAGATGCCCCAGTTCACCATAAAACTCCCCTTCTGTCCGGACATCGAGCAGCACCACATCGGTACTATCTGCCAGTTTCTGCTTTACCTGTTCCACTGTAATCTCATCGACCGGGCCGGTTTCAGCAGGCGTGCACGCCATTAATGATGCGGCCAGAAATATCAGGACAGGTATTGTTTTGACCAGTTTCATTGATTGCTCCATTTACAGTTTGATGCATACAACGTACAAAAGTTGCACCTTATTTTATTTTTTTTTGGCGGGTTTAAAAATCAGCTTTCCACTGCTGAATGAAACGAGAATTTGGTCGTCTCTGGAAATATTGCCTTCGATTAATGATTTGGCCAGTTCATTGACAATCTCCCGCTGCATCAGGCGTTTTATCGGACGAGCGCCGAATTCCGGCTGGTAGCCATGCCGTGCCAGATAATCACGCGCGGAATTGTCAAGGTTCAATGTTATTCCCTGCCGGTTAAGACCTTCTGCAATGCGTTTGAATTGCAACTCCACGATGCGGCCTATGTCTTCACGCGTCAGAGCATGAAATACGATCATCTCATCCACCCGATTAAAAAATTCAGGGGGTAATTGTTTCCGCAGCAATTCCATCACGTTTTCACGGATATCCTCGTAGATCACTTCACGGTTTTCATCGGTTATCTTCTGCGATTTATCCATGATCAGTGCGGCACCGATGTTTGATGTCATGATAATCACCGTATTCTTAAAATTCACGGTGCGGCCTTTATTATCGGTCAATCGCCCGTCATCCAGCACCTGTAATAAGAGACTGTATACTTCCGGATGGGCTTTTTCGATTTCGTCCAGCAGCACGACCGAATACGGACGCCGGCGAACCGCTTCGGTTAACTGGCCGCCCTCTTCATAGCCGACGTATCCCGGTGGTGAACCGATGAGCCGTGAAATCGAATGTCTTTCGGTATATTCCGACATATCAATACGCACCATAGCATTCTCATCATCGAATAAAAATTCTGCCAGGGCACGTGCAAGTTCGGTTTTTCCCACACCGGTAGAACCCAGAAAAATAAAAGAACCGACCGGCCGCTTCTCGTCGCTCAAACCCGCTCTGGATCTGCGGATGGCATCCGAAACAGCATTGACGGCGTCACGCTGGCCTACCACGCGCACCCCGATCCGCTGTTCCATGCTGAGCAGTTTTTCCTTTTCACTCTCCAGCATCCGGTTGACCGGTATTCCCGTCCATTTCGCAACGATTTCCGCTATATCTTCATCGTCTACTTCCTCTCTCAGCATCCGCCTGTCTTCCTGCAGGCGGATCAGCTTTTGATTTTCGGCTGCAAGTTTATTTTCCAATTCAGGGATTTTACCATATCGCAATTCGGCCACCCGATTCAGGTTTCCTTCCCGTTCACTCTTTTCAATTTCAACCCGGTACTGGTCGATATCCGCCTTAATCTGGCGGATGTTTTGAATGTGTTCTTTCTCGTCATTCCAGTGAGCCCGCAGAATATCCCGTTGTTCCTTAAGACCGGCCAGTTCGCGCCGGTTTTCTTCCAGGCGTTTACGACTGATATCATCCTTCTCCTTTTTTAATGCAACCGATTCGATCTCCAGTTGCCGTATCTTGCGTTCGATCTCATCCAGCTCTTCGGGCATGGAATCGATCTCTATGCGCAACCGTGCAGCGGACTCATCGATCAGATCAATCGCCTTGTCGGGCAGAAAACGATCGGTGATATACCGGTCTGAAAGGGTAGCTGCCGAGATGAGGGCGCTATCGGTGATCCTGACTCCGTGATGCACCTCATACTTATCCTTCAATCCGCGCAATATCGAAATGGTATCCTCAACACTCGGCTGTAACACCATTACGGGTTGGAACCGCCTTTCGAGGGCCGCATCCTTTTCGATATGTTTGCGATACTCATCGAGCGTCGTGGCTCCGATTGCCCGTAATTCACCCCTGGCAAGGGCAGGTTTCAACATATTCGAGGCGTCCACGGCACCCTCGGCGGCACCGGCACCAACCAGCGTATGCAGTTCATCAATGAACAGGATGATTTCCCCCTGGGCATCGGTGATTTCTCTTAAAACCGCCTTTAACCGCTCTTCGAATTCACCTCTGAATTTGGCGCCGGCGATCAACGCCCCCATATCCAAAGAGACAATTCTTTTCGATTTCAAGTTTTCCGGTATATCACCGGATACGATCCGGTGGGCGATGCCCTCTGCAATTGCCGTTTTGCCAACACCGGGTTCACCGATCAACACCGGGTTGTTTTTGGTGCGTCTTGATAGAACCTGCAGTACACGCCGGATCTCTTCATCCCGCCCTATTACCGGATCGAGTTTACCCACCCGGGCGAGTTCATTCAGGTCACGGCCGTAACGTTGTAACGCCTGGTATTTGACTTCCGGATTCTGGTCGGTTACGCGCTGACTGCCCCGGATATCCTTTAATATTTTTAATACCGTCTGCTCACTGAGCCCCATTTCACGCAAAATTTTACCGGTGCTGCCACTCCCTTCCTGCACCAGCGCAAGCAGCATGTGTTCGGTGCTGACAAAATCATCCTTGAGATTTTTGGCATTTTGAAGGGCTTTGTTCAGAACCTGCTGGCTGTTGGCAGATAAATATGTCTGCACCAGCCCGCCCCCCTGGATCTTGGGCAGCTTGGATACTTCATACTCGATACTCCGGTCCACTGCAGCCAGGTTCAAGCCCGCTTTCTTCAGGATTGTCGGAATGATCCCCTCTTTATCGCGCAACATCGCGGTAAGGATGTGCTCCGGTTCAATCTGCTGATTGCCGTATTCAGAGGCAATCTGCTGGCCAACCGCCAGCGCATCTTGTGCTTTTATCGTAAATTTATCTAAAGTCATATTAAATCCTTTGTCTCAATTTTCTCTTACTTTTCACATCAGCAAATTATAAAAATTCTGCCTTAATATAGATATCAAATCATGTGCCAAGAATTATCAAGTTAATCGGCTTGATTTATCTGATACACACCATTGGACATCTGCAATATTGACAGATTATCTTGCCGAATCATCCCAATCCGCAGTTTTCCGGTCGAAAAACCTGATTGCTTCAACGCCCCGGTACGTTTAAATTAACATGCATAATGCGTCCCGGCTGCGGTTTTATGGATAAACGTCTGACAGCCGGGTGAATTGACGGTCAGAAAAAATAAATCCCTGTTCTCTAACCTGAATCGTGTATACCCGGCGGGCAGGCATTGGATCGCGGATCACCGTTTTAATTCATGCATTCGATTTATGATAATGTAAAATTTACGAATCGAATTCAAGCTATGGTCTTAAAAATAGTCTGTACCTTACTGTGCGGTTCCGTGTGGGATCAGCATGTCTGGAAAAACGGCAAAAAGGTAAATCGATACAGGCTCAATTCATGCAGTTTTAGTGAACAGTTAATTCGGTATATCCGGTTTATTTCAGATGCTCGGACAAAAAATTAAATCAAAGAAACTGATCATCAGCCGGGTGGATAATCTCGGGGATGTAATATTGACTTTGCCGGTGGCCGGAGCTATAAAAGAGAATTTTCCGGATACCCAGGTTTATTTTTTAGGCAAGCCGTATACCCGCCCGGTAATTGAAAACTGCCGTTTTGTCGATGCCTACCTGGATTGGGAAGAATTCCGTACTCATCCTGAGAGGCTTAACGCAACCGGCGCAGACACCATTTTGCATGTCTTTCCGCAGCGGCAGGTTGCCGAAACCGCCCGTCAGGCCGGAATACCTTATCGCATCGGAACCAGCCATCGTATATACCACTGGACAACCTGCAACCGGTTGGTCAATCTGGGTCGGAAAAACAGCCCATATCATGAAAGCCAGTTGAGTATTCAGCTACTGCGTCCTCTGGGCCTCCGGAAAATGTATCCACTTGATTCAATTCCCGGTTTATATGGCTGGAAAAAATTACCCGCGCCAAAAACACCGTTCAAACATATTTTACGCAAGGACCGTTTCAACCTGATGGTGCATATGAAATCTTTCGGCAATGCAAAGGAATGGCCTGCGCACTGTTATCTGGAGTTACTTCGTTCATTGCCTTCAGAGCGGTTTAATTTTCTGTTGACCGGAACCGCAGAAGAAGGCGAAGCGATACGTTCCGAGATCCCGGAGATCTTTGATCTTCCGAATGTAAGGAATCTTTTTGGCGTCTATGCGCTGGAAGATTTCATTCGTCTGATACAGTATCCGGACGGCATGCTGGCCTGCAGTACAGGACCTTTGCATGTAGCCGCCGCCTGTGGCATTCATGTACTCGGTTTGTATCCCGGTGCCCGTCCCAAGCATCCCGGCCGCTGGGGGCCGGTCGGCACCAAAGCGGAGGTTATAACCGATACCAATCCGCTCGACGCCCCTCTGAATATACCGGTTGAACTGGTGCGGGAGCGCCTGTTAACATGGATATCAATGGGGAATTGACAGAGGAGCAAACATGTCAAACCAGATAGTTGTTTTGGCGTTTTACATTGCAAGGGATCCGGGTTCCAAGACCTTTACTTCTCTTCGTTCTGATTCAGTTCCTTTTTAAGATTTTTTATGCTCGCACCGATGGCCCGGAATAGATCAGGGATACGTTTGGCACCAAAGAGGATAACGATAATCACAAATAATATAATAATTTCGGTCAATCCAAAAGCTGCCATATCCTGCTTTCTTTTTAATGCAATTTAGCTTCATTGCAAAAAAAAAGCAAGCCCCTTAAAACAGCGGCTTGCTTTAAATCGTTTCGGATCAGCACGATTATTTAACTTTGACTTCGATCTGTTTCGGTTTTGCCGTTTCGGCTTTGGGCAGGTCGACAGTCAGAATACCATCCTTGAAACTGGCATCGATTTTATCGGCTTTGACATCCGAGTAGATGCGGAAAGAACGCTCGAATTTACCGAAGCGGCGTTCATAGCAATGATAATTGCGTTCCTTTTCCTCTCTCTCTTCTTTCTTCTCTCCGCTTATCTTCAGAACCCCGTCGGTGTAATTGATCTGAAGATCATCCTTAGTCATACCCGGCAATTCCATTGAAACATGATAGCGATCATCATTCTCTTCGATATCGACCGCAGGATACCAGCTCTCACGACGCCTGGATATAAAACGATCGGCATTGAAAAAATCATCAAAGAAATCTTCTGTCCAGTTAAAAATCGAGCGGTTCGGATTCCATTTTACGAGTGTCATAATACACCTCCTTTATTTGATCTTTTTATTGGTTAATTTCACTTCTGAAAATTACAAGTACCATGCCAAAATAAGGATATTTAATTTAAATCATTGTTTATTTTTCAGTTAAAAACATAATGGCATTGCCTGGCTTCAACGGTTCTTCAGATATTTTGTCATACATGTGTGACAAACTGGCGGCTTTTTAAAAATTTTGACAGAAAGATCTATCCCGGCGTAAATATTTGTGTGATGGCCGTGAAAAATTATTATATTGATCAAAGGTACCCATGCAAAGACGAAAATTTATCAGGCTGGGCAGCGGAATGCTGCTTTCGAAACCGGTTATCGGATTATCATCGGTCATGTCCAATCCGGAAAGCCGGGTTGTAATTGCCCGAGATGATCAAAAGCGCAGCAGCCCGGGCGGTATTTCTGCAGACCGGATCGATAAGCTGCTTGAAACAGGTCTGCAGGCCCTTTTTGACATTTCTTCAAGCCGTTCAGCCTGGCGGAAAATTATCAAGCCTGAACTGACTGTGGGATTGAAGGTGAACTGCCTTTCCGGCAGGGGCACAACCCGCCCGGCACTGGTAGATGCGCTTACCGAGAGCCTGCAAAAAGCAGGTATCCCGGCTGAACGTATCATCATATGGGACCGGTTTAACAGTGATCTTGAAGATGCCGGCTTCCGGATCAATTACGACCGGAAAGGCATCCGCTGTTATGGCAATGATTATCATGGATTTACTGATGACTTTCACATATCGGGCAGTGCGGCCAGTCTGGTATGCAAAACACTTACGGACGTCTGTGATGTGGTGATTAACCTGCCTGTCCTGAAAGATCACGGTATTGCCGGGGTGACTGCATGTATGAAAAATTTTTTCGGTGCGATACACAATCCGAATAAATATCATCTGACAACCGGCAATCCATATATTGCAGATGTATATAATTTTCCCGTGATCCGTTCAAAAACAGTAATCCACATATGTGATGCAATCAATGCGCAGTACGAAGGCGGACCATCTTATATGCCCCACTGGAGCTGGCCATATAACAGCCTGATTCTCAGTCTTGATCCGGTTGCACTCGATTATACCGGTTGGCAGATTATCGAGGATGAGCGCCGGCGCCGTGGGTTGAAAACTCTGAAAGAAGCCGGGCGGGAACCACTGTATATTTTGACCGCCGGTGACGCTGCGCACCGGCTGGGAAATGCCGATCCGTCCAGAATCAAGATCATAAAAACCTGAATACCTTTAAATGTCCGGTTTAATTGATAAGGCTGAATATAGCTTGCTCCCGAATCCTTCTCGCAGAGAGTTTCTGCATCAGACACTGTACGCCGGTTGTGGTATGGTCTGTGGCATATTACTTCCGGAGCGCGGAAAGGCTCAGGATATATTTCCGGCAGATACCCGGCAATATGTGATTGAAGCACGCTATTACGAAAAACTGGACCATAAAAAAATCAAATGTAAACTCTGTCCCAGGGAATGTGTTATCGATGACCGGGAGCGGGGGTATTGCGGCGTGCGTGAAAACCGCGAAGGCGTATATTATTCACTGGTTTATGCCCGCCCCTGCGCCATTAATGCCGATCCGATCGAGAAAAAGCCACTCTTTCATTTTTTTCCCGGGAGCCGCGCCTTTTCAATTGCCACTGCCGGTTGCAATGTCAATTGTAAATTTTGTCAGAACTGGGAAATCTCACAGGTACGGCCTGAAGAAGTACGCAGCATATATATGCCGCCTCAGAAGATCGCTCGTTCGGCAAAAAATTACGATTGCCTGTCCATCGCCTATACCTACAGCGAACCGACAATATTTTTCGAGTATATGGAAGATACAGCGATTGCCGGAAACGCTCTGGACCTTAAGAATGTGGTGATTACTGCCGGTTACATCAGCAAGGAACCGCTCATTCGGCTTTGCCGGATCGTCGATGCCATTAAAGTAGATCTTAAGGCTTTTTCAGAAGCCTATTATAAAAATTATGTCAATGGCGAACTCAAGCCGGTGCTGGACAGTCTGGTCATCATGCGCAATCAAAATATCTGGACAGAGATTGTATATCTGGTCGTACCGGGACTCAATGACAGCGATTCCGAGTTTTTCGGCCTGATAAAGTGGATCCTTGAAAACCTCGGCAGGGATGTCCCTGTCCATTTCACCCGGTTTCATCCGCAATATTTATTGAAAAATCTGCCCCCCACACCGATTAAAACACTCGAACGGGCGAAGGAAATCGCCGATGCCGCAGGTCTTAATTATGTTTATATCGGCAACGTTCCCGGTCATCCGGCTGAAAATACCCGTTGCCCTGCCTGCGGTAAAACTGTTATCAAACGTACCGGATTTATCGTCCGGGAAAATAATATCTTAAAAGATAAATGTCGATTCTGTTCGGCAACTATTGCCGGAAAGTGGGAGTAACCGGAGAGATGCCATGAAAAAATGGGTGGTCCTTTCCTCGATAATCATAATTGTCGGAGTTGCCATGGTGTTTTCAATCAATCATACCCCTATGGGTGAAGAAAAGATACGTCGTTCCGCCGTGGCGGGTGCGTTCTACCCCGCTGACGCCGAACGGCTCTCATCCATGATCGCACAGTACATGGAGCAGGTTCACGCTGCGCCGGTCACAGGAAGACTGATCGGTCTTGTCGCCCCACATGCCGGATACATTTACTCCGGTCATGTCGCGGCTTATGCCTATCACCAGCTCAGTCACCAATCCGTTGAACGGGTGGTTGTTATTTCGCCCTCACATATCATTGCTTTTGACGGCGCGGCGGTATATGATGGGGATGCCTATCAAACGCCGCTGGGCCTGATCCCGGTCGATAAAGAATTTTGCCGGAAGATTGCGGATCGGAATCCATTGCTGCATTTATCAGGTGATGGACATGAGACCGTTCGGTCGGGCCGAATGGAACATGCACTGGAAGTCCAGTTGCCGTTTCTCCAGCGTGTGCTCGGAAAATTTACGCTGGTGCCGATTGTCATGGGGGATCAGTCTTACGAAACCTGCAGGGCACTTGGAAATACACTCGCCGACCTGATTGGCGACCACCCGACTGTCATTGTCGCAAGTTCCGATCTCTCCCACTTTCATCCATATGACGATGCGGTAAAACGTGACAAAAAAGTAACCACCGCCATTGTCGAGTGGGACTATTTCAATCTTTGCCGCAACCTCCAGGGGAGAATCTGGGAAGCCTGCGGCGGCGGGCCGATCACCGCTACGATGATCGCCGCCGAAAAACTCGGGGCTGATCGAAGCGAACTCTTAAAATATGCCAATTCAGGGGACGTACCGGCCGGAGACAGATCGCAGGTTGTGGGATACACTGCGGCGGTCTTTTATAAAAGTAAAGCCGGACACGGCAACGAGGAGAAAGAATTTGAACTTTCCGAAGAAGAGCGTGCGCACTTGCTTAAAATTGTCCGTCAGGCAGTGCAAAATGCTGTGAACGATGGAGAGGTAGTTGAATGTTCTGATGGCGGATATAAGGCATTATCGGTTGACCGCGCTGCATTTGTAACACTGGAAAAATCCGGCAATCTGCGTGGGTGCATCGGATATACATCACCGCTTAAGCCGCTTTTTGAAACGGTACGGGACGCTGCGATCAGCGCGGCATTGAACGACCCGCGTTTCCCGGCGGTAAGTAAAGATGAATTGGCGTCACTCACGTATGAGATCTCCGTACTCTCACCTTTCCGGCGTGTCAATCACACCGATCAGATTGAGATCGGTAAGCATGGCCTGCTGGTTAAACAGGGGAGATATGAAGGTTTATTGCTTCCGCAGGTTGCGGCCGATTATCAGTGGGATCGAAAAACATTTCTTGAGCAGACCTGTCGCAAAGCCGGTCTGCCGTTAGAAGCCTGGAAGCAAAAAGATACCGATATTTTCATGTTCACCGCACTGGTATTCGGTGGTGATGAGCGCTGATACGGGTTATAGCCTGAATTGATCAAAATTCTCCATCAGGATCGGCAGGATCGTACCGAGCGAAAGCAAAACGATCAGTGCAAAGGCCAGACCGAGAATAATCATCACCCCATTGATCAAAAAGTAAAGACGCAGCTTCTCAAACATCTGTACCAGTTCCTGCGGATTTTCACTGATACGGGCATTTTCGGCTCTGGCAGCCGCCTGCATCAGGAGAACACCCAGCCATATGGGGATCCAGGCAAAAATGATTCCGATTACCGATAAGGCGGCAAGCGCGCCTGACACAATCGTAACGACACCGACAAATTTTAACCAGCCGGTCATTTTCAATGCTGAATTCTGCAACTCCATTACAACATCATGTGATTCCATTATCCCCTCCCGATGATAACTTTGACACCCGTGAAATCCAAGCACCTGTCCTAATATTAGTTGGTTGAAATCTAAATTGCAAGTATTTGGGACAACGTAATCCGTTTGCAAATCATCGTACGTAACCGTAAATTAAAAAACGTCTGAAACCTTTATTTACAGGCAAAATATGCCTAAAACAGGGACATTAATCAGCCAGTAAGATAAGGGGATGCGAGCAGGGCGAATTCGCCGATCCCTATCCCCGTATCCTTATGCTGTATACAATCCGCCAAACATTCATAATTATGGATATCGCCGGTGGAATACCTATCTATATACGCGGTACATCCATTCGGCAACATACGACAGAAAAGGAAGGAGCAACGTGATGATTCATGATTTTGGAATGATAAAAAATCTCTATGATACATTGCGGGATCGTCAGACAGCGATTCGTAAAAAAATCGGGCGCCCGCTTACCCTAAGCGAAAAGATTCTTTACAGTCATCTCGCAGAAGATCTGGATGAACTTCCCGAGCGTAAAAAATCTTATGTTTATTTAAATCCTGATCGGGTGGCGATGCAGGATGCGACTGCCCAGATGGCCCTATTGCAGTTCATGTCCTCAGGGCGTAAAAAAGTAGGCGTACCATCTACGGTCCATTGTGATCATCTGATACAGGCAGAAGTTGGTGCCCGGGATGACCTTGCACGGGCGAATACTGAAAATAAGGAAGTATATGATTTTCTTGCCAGTGTTTCCAACAAATATGGTATCGGATTCTGGAAACCAGGCGCCGGTATTATTCACCAGGTTGTATTAGAAAATTATGCATTCCCTGGCGGTCTGATGCTTGGAACCGATTCGCATACGCCGAATGCCGGTGGTCTTGGGATGCTGGCGATTGGTGTTGGCGGGGCGGATGCAGTGGACGTAATGGCAGGGCTTCCCTGGGAACTCAAGTGGCCGGGCATCATTGGCGTTCATCTGACCGGTGAGATGTCGGGTTGGACTTCAGCCAAAGATGTGATCCTAAAACTAGCCGGAATCCTCACCGTAAAAGGGGGTACCGGAAACATTGTTGAATATTTTGGTCCCGGCGCACAGTCGATCAGTTGCACCGGAAAGGGTACGATCTGCAACATGGGTGCCGAAATCGGTGCCACTACTTCAGTTTTTCCCTACGACAACCGGATGGCAACCTATTTACGTTATACCGGTCGCGAAAAGCTTGCCGAGCTGGCCGATAAACACACCGCTGAACTCACTGCTGATCCGGAGGTATTCCAAAAACCGTCACAATATTTCGACCAGATCATCGAGATTAATCTTGACAAACTCGAGCCACATATCAACGGACCGTTCAGTCCCGATCGCGCCTGGCCGATATCCCGCATGAGAGAAGCCGTGAAGGAGCAGGGTTTTCCGGAAGAAATAAAAGTCGCCCTGATCGGGAGTTGTACCAATTCATCTTATGAAGACATCGACCGCTCCGCCAATATCGCAAAATTTGCCGCCGAGAAAGGTTTAAAGGCCAAATCTGAATTCACAATCACACCCGGCTCTGAACAGATCAGAGCTACCATTGAACGCGACGGGCAGCTGGAAGCTCTTACCAAAATCGGCGCTCTCGTTCTGGCAAATGCATGCGGTCCCTGCATCGGCCAGTGGAAACGGCATGACGTTAAAAGCGGTGAGAAAAATACGATCGTATCCTCATACAATCGTAATTTTGCCAAACGCAACGATGGCAACCCGGCAACTCATTCCTTCGTCGCCGGACCGGAAATCGTAACCGCCCTTGCTCTGGCAGGTAAGCTGACATTTAATCCACTTACCGACCATATTGAGACTCCGGACGGAAATAAGGTCAAACTGGAAGCTCCTAAGGGGGCGGAATTACCCGAACGCGGATTCGATCCGGGGGAGAGCGGGTACATTCCGCCGGCTGAAGACGGATCAGATGTGGAAGTAAAAGTCGATCCAGAAAGTGACCGGCTGCAGCTGCTCGAACCTTTCAAATCCTGGGATGGAAATGATTACGAAGATCTGGTTGTTCTGATCAAAGCGCAGGGAAAATGTACCACCGATCACATATCTCCTGCAGGTCCATGGCTGCGTTTTCGCGGTCATTTGAACAACATATCCGACAATATGTTTATCGGAGCGGTCAATGCGTTTGGATATGATCCCGGTACCGCAAAGAACACGCGTACAGGCAAGGTGGATAAGATCTCAGCCAATGCCCGGCAGTATAAATCGGAGAATATCGGATGGGTTGCCATCGGTGATGACAATTATGGTGAGGGCTCGAGCCGGGAACATGCGGCCATGGAGCCCCGCTTTCTTGGTGGTAAAGCAATTATTGTAAAAAGTTTTGCCCGGATCCATGAAACAAACCTGAAAAAGCAGGGTATGCTGGCCCTGACCTTCAAAAATCCGAGCGATTATGATCTGATACGCGAGGATGACCGGGTATCGATCCGCGGATTGAAGGATTTTAAACCGGGTGTACCTCTAAAGCTGGTGATCAAACACAGCGACGGATCACAGAATGAGTGTCTGCTGGATCATTCATTCAATGAAGCACAGATCGCCTGGTTCAAAGCCGGATCGGCGTTAAATCTTATTGCCAAAGAAGAGAGATAAATCCGGGTATTTCATTCTGTACGGGTTTTGCGCACCGCCTGCTGCCAGCCGGCAAGCAGCTTTTCACGATAGGCATCATGCATAGCAGGGGTATAGATTTTTTCTGTACCCCTGTAGCTCAGCAGTTCATCGACATCTTTCCAGATTCCAAACTGCAGTCCGGCAATAGTTCCAGCTCCCAATGCTGTCAGTTCCGCCATTGCCGGTCTGGCAACCGTACGGTTCAGGATATCTGCCTGAAACTGCATCAGGAATTCGTTGACTGTTGCGCCCCCATCGACCGACAGCCGGTCAATCTGAATACCGGCTTCTTTTTCCATGATATTGATAACATCGTACGTCTGATATGCCATTGACTCCAGGGCAGCGCGAATAATATGATCACGAGTGCTGCCACGGGTTAAACCGGTAATAGTGCCGCGGGCTTTTGAATCCCAGTGAGGGGCGCCCAAACCGACAAAAGCAGGAACAAAATATACGCCGCCATTATCGCCGACCGACAACGCGGCGTTTTCAGTTTCACCGGCATCAGTGATGATACGCAGTTCATCGCGTAACCATTGTATCACGGCACCGGCTATAAAAATGGAACCTTCCAGCGCATAACAAGGCCGACCCTGACCATCCACAGCGAGGGTGGTCAGCAGTCCACTTGCTGTATGGATAAGATTCGCGCCGGTATTTACCAGCAAAAAACAGCCTGTGCCATACGTGTTCTTTGCCTGACCGGTCGTAAAACATTTTTGCCCGAACAGGGCAGCATGCTGATCGCCTGCAACACCACACACCGGTATATCTTCAAGACCGGGGATGCTCTTGATTTTGCCGTAATCATCGGCTGAATTTTTTACTTCCGGCAACAGCGAATCGGGGATACCGAACAAGTCCAGAAGGTCCCGGTCCCAGATCTTTTCCTTTATATTGAACAGCATCGTCCGCGATGCATTGGTATAATCGGTCGCATGTACTTCTCCGTTGGTAAGCTTCCAGATCAACCAGGTATCGATGGTACCGAATATTAAATTTTCGATCGGACGGTCATTTTGATTTTCAAGCAACCACTTTAGTTTTGTGCCGCTGAAATATGGATCGAGTGGTAAACCTGTTTTTTCCCTGATGGTCTTTTCATGTGAGCGGAATTCTTCGCAAATTCTTGCAGTGCGCCGGCATTGCCATACAATGGCATTATGTACCGGCTTTCCTGTCGTTTTATCCCACAATACCGTTGTTTCACGCTGATTTGTCAGACCAACCGCACTGATCTTGCCCGTGAATCCCGTTAATAAATCCGCGACCGTATCTTCTACCGTCTCCCATATTTCCAGCGGATTATGCTCAACCCACCCCGGTTGAGGATATATCTGCATGAATTCACGATATGCTTTTTTTACCACCCGGTTTTTATCATCAAATATGACCGATGTAGTCCCGGTAGTACCTTGATCAATTGCCAGTATAAACATGCTGCTTTCTATAAATGTCTGTTGATCCAGTTTTCATAATCCTTTAAAACCGTTTCTTTATGGATATCATTATGCGACTCATGATATCCGTCTTCATACAGATGCAATTCTTTATCGGGCAAAGCAACGCGATCATAGAATTCCTGACTGCCTTCCACCGGCACCAGCCCGTCCGCCGTCCCATGAATAACCATGAGCGGCAGAGTAAATTCAGATGCATGGCTCTGGGTCCATTCGATCGCTGCAGTCAATTCTGTACCGAATCGGGCGGAGGCCTTGCTGTGAACCAGCGTATCCTCCAGATATTCTTTTACCACATTTGAATCGCGGGAGATATGTTCCGCATTCAAATTCGTATCAATGGAAAATCCGGGAGAAATCCTGGATAAAATACGGCTGATCGTGACCAGCAGCGGTGAAATTGCCGGCTGCGCCAACAGGGGACTTGATGCAATGACGGCCCTGACATCCTCTTTTTCATACATTAGATAATTCAATAAGATCAATCCCCCCATACTATGGCCCATGATGAAGAGCGGCTTACCGGTTTTTTCGGATCTGATTAACTGCAGAAACCGCTTCAAATCTGACCTGAATTCTGACCAATTAAGGATATGTCCTCTCTTACCTTCCGATCGACCGTGTCCCCGGTGGTCGTAGCTGCATATTTCAATGCCGATCGGAACCATATAATTGACCACATTCATGTACCGCCCACTGTGCTCGCCAAAACCATGTACGATGGCCAGGACAGCTTTTGAGGCATCTGCATCCTGCCAGCTCTGCCGGTACAGTTTTAAACCATCGTCACTGACAAATTGGTTTTCAGTATGGATCATACCATATCCTTCAAACTGAGAAAATTGAGTGATAAGACTGAATTACAGGGGTCTATTTTATAAGCACCATTTTGCCACTAAATATCCGGCCATTATCGACCTGCAGCTGATAAAAATAGATTCCGGATGTCACCGGATTTCCTGCGGCATCGTTTCCGTCCCACCTGATGAAATGACGTCCCGGTTCCTTCATTCCCTTATATATTAACTTAACCTGTTTTCCGAGAATGTCATATACGGTAAGTGCGATCTCACTTCTTTTGGGCACTGTAACCGGAATGGTCGTTTCTGGATTGAATGGATTGGGAAAATTCTGTCCCAGGGCATATTCAGCCGGAATAATCTCACGGATAGTTTTCATGATTTCGGATTCTGCGCCCACGGCAATTACAAATTCCGACTGTTTTACATCACCATTAAATTGATAGGCATCCTGAACCCGCAAGTTGATTTGGCGGCCGTGCGTTTTGTCGATCAGATACACGGCATAGTCTTCCGGTACCGCTGAAATACCTGAAACGGCAAGAAGCACCTCACCGGTATGCGGTGTGTGGATCTGCATATCCCAGTATGCCACTGCTTCAAATGGCGGACGGAAATCTCCCGCGATGTACCTGAAACCATCCTTCCAATCAGGCCGGTAAAAACAGGCCCGCAGAATTTCACCCGGTGCGCGCGGGCTGCGGTAATCCATCTGATCCAATCCGTTTTCAGCATTTTTTGCCACACCCATACAGGTTGTCGCATCCCTGCTCACCGCATCTGTTAACTCGATTTTTATCAGCCAATCGATTTGCTGCCCCGCATTTATTTTCGGCAGATAATTAAAATATGGGATCGCCAGTTTATTTCGTGAAGAATTTTTATTGTCAAAATAATATCCCTCATAGGGCTTCATCGTGAGGATTTGGGAGAACCCTCTGTTGTAGGTGTATAGTGGTTCTGTGCCGGGCAGACTGTTGACAATGCGTACCATTCCCCAATCGACATCAATATCGAAAGGATTTGTAATGATGTTGAATCCCTCATGTATATCGATCTCGGTCTGAGCCAGGTTATCGAGAGCCACATGTTGCAACGATAGTTCGCTGACTTCTATCGGGCCGTTACTGATCAGCCAGTATCCGCGACCGGGTAAGAATTTAAATCTTCCAGCCTGATCAAAAGGTTCGTAATAGTTGGACGGTTCCCCATTGTCCCAATAGGCCATCCACTTTACGCCAAAATCAGGACCAAAGACCGCATCCAGCGCTTCATTGACATTTCCTGGAAGCCCGAATAACCGGTAATCTACAGCAGTTAACTGGTCGCGGCGTTCTTTTATCGGAAAACTGATCGATTGGGATACCTGGATTTCGTTCGTCCGTGTTGTGAATGACCAGATTGCCGAAGGATCGCTTTCAATTCCACCTACATTGACGGCGACGCTCCAATAGTATGACGTATTATTACTCAATCCGTAAACATAGATATGATTAACACTCAGATTTTCATCCAGAACCACATCGGTAAATGCGTTATCTGTTGCCACCCGTACGTGGTAAGTGCCACCGGCAATCTCGGACCAGGTAAGCAGTACTTTATCCGGCATATCTGTCGCACCATTAGATGGATTCACCAGTGTCGGGGCTGCCGGTTTTGTACCAGCCTCAGTGGAAAAACTCCAGGGCGGATCGCTCCACAAATAAATACCGGACGGTGTTGTCATGCGGGCCCGCCAATAGTATGTGGTATTATAATTCAATCCTTCCCCGGTGGCCGATGCCGCAATCAGATCATAGGCTTCAAAAACCGTATCGGTGAACGAGGGTGATGTGGAAACCTGCAGATCGTACACTTTTTCTCCCGAATATCCTGAAGTATCTGTCCAGCTGAAGGTTACCGGCAGGGTCACGCCGGCTGCTCCTTTTGCGGGTGAAACAACATCCAGCGCCTGAACAGGAACTGTTTCACGCATTGTCCTGAACTTCCACACTGTAGACCAGTTCCCATGCCCCTGAACATCCATAACTGCCTTGACCCGCCAGTAATATTGCGTCGCCGTTTTCAAAGGCATTCCAGCCTTACTGTATTGAAAAGTTGTATCGGCCAGGTCGGATTGATCAACCACAAATTCACGGAAATCGGCGAATTCTGAGAGTTGAAAGTGGTAGGTTAATGCCTCATTTACTTTATGCCAGATAAAATGCGGGTAGGTGTCAACATCGGCAGCCAGATCCCCTGGTGTTAACAGGGTGGCAGCAGGCAGATCGGGGATATCTTCGACCAGTTTGATAATAGTATTGACCGACGTTGCCTGATAGATCTTTCGGCCTGTATTTGGCCAGATGACGATCAGAGAGTCAATTGATTTAAAATCGGACAGACCAAAATGGGCGATCGCTTCATTCTGACCCAGGGTACTGTTCTCTGAGCCTATTTCCCGCATCTGGCGGACACTGTCAGTCTGCACAATAATCCGGGCTCCGATACCCCGCTGGTTTGATACAGTCCCCTCGAGCCAGACCTTTACCCAATTTTTCCCTTCCACATTGTTGCGGTAGAGGTAATTCGGCTGGTCGCCGGCATTGACTACTACCAGATCGAGGTCGCCATCACGATCATAATCGGCCCAGGCATGTCCGGCGGACCGGCCAAGGTCAGAATAAATGGGACCAAAACTGATCTTCTGAAATTTACCATCACTCAGGTTCCGATAGAGAACATTATTCTCACCCTCGTCACTTGTACCCATGTTCGTAACCAGCAGGTCAAGCCAGCCGTCGTTATCAAAATCGATCCAGCTTGCACAGCGTGAATCCCCCGGTTCGCTTGTCGGCAGGACATCCGGAGATTTGACAAAATTGCCCCCTCCCTGATTAATATACAGCACATTTGGCTGTCCATCCCGGTTGACGACATAGAGATCGAGCCAGCCATCGTTATTATAATCTCCCCAGCAGCCACCGTTGGAAAGATTCTTGTCGGTTACAATCGGATTTCCGCTCGAGATTTTCTGGAAATTGCCGTCACCCAGATTTTCGTAAAGAAAGTTGAATTCGCCGGGAGCAGAACCGGCATTCGCGATGAACAGGTCCGGATCGCCGTCGTTATCGAAATCAGCCCAGCTGCAGCCCGCTGACATTCCCTGATCGACTGTGAACGGTGAAACTCCGATTCGGTCGAAGTTACTATCGCCCAAATTTTTATACAGGGCGTTGAGTTGCCCCAGATTGGCGACCAGCAGGTCTACGAAACCATTTTTGTCGTAATCAGCCCAGGCCGCACCATTGGAAAGTTCCGCATCAGTGACAATCGACTGGATTATCATTTTAGAAAATGTCTGATCCCCGTTATTGATATAAAGAAAATTGTTTTGGCCGATCGTTGTCCCTTTATTGGCGATAAAGAGGTCGAGATCGCCATCGTTGTCATAATCACCCCATGCCGGGGTAGATGAATCCCTGACATCGCTGGCCAGGGGTTCCCCGCTATATCTTGTGAACTGACCGTTTCTTTCATTCCGGTACAGATAGTTCTGAGTTCCGCTGTTGGTGATCACAACATCCTGATAACCATCACCATCATAATCGCCCCAGGCGACCCCGCGTGAATCCCCCAGATCTGAATATACAGGCCCATAGATCAGCCGGCTGAATAATTGCTGATCGTCAAACCACACCGTTGGTGTTTCTGCATCACTGTTTACATTCCACTGATAGTCTTTTGCATCAGCCGTTTCAATCACTTCATCCGCCATATCCGTATCCAGGTATGAGAAGTTGAAATATACCGTTCCCTCCATGCTGCCCGACAGCACCGTATCCGGCCGGTTAGTGATCCAGCTGCCCACATATGTCAGATCTGCATCACCCAGTGGTTCAAGTATCAGTGGATCATCACCCCACCGATTGAAGTTGCCGCGCACCAGGACGGTATCATTCGACGGATCAAACCCGATCTGATACTTCATGCGCACCGAAAACTGAATTGAGCGTGCGGTCGTCGAACGGATCGTTCTGTATACACTGCCGCCTGAAATAGCGGCATACAGATAATTGTCAGAATCAAATTTAAGCGCATGCACCCTCCGGAGCTGAAGACCATTGTTATATTCCTGCCAGGTGTCTCCGTTATCCTCAGACAGATACACCCCATTATTGGTATAACCAATAAAAAGGGTGCCGGTATAGTTGATCACCACCGTTTTAACCGAGCCGCTTAACGGCGTATTCATCTTTGTCCAGCTCACGCCGGTGTAATCTGATGTATAAAGACCGTCATCGGTTCCGGCAAAAAGTCGTTTATGATCAATCGATATTTCCAAACTATTGATGCCCAGGTTGGAAAGACCCTCATTTACAGCCGTCCAGTTTAAACCGTCCGTTGAACGCAGGATGCCATTGCCTACGGTGCCCGCAAAGTAATAGCCACTGCTGGTTTTTCCGATCATACATCTTACGCTGCTGTTATAATCGCCACCAAATATTTCTGTCCAGGTAGCACCGTTATCGGTGCTGCGATAGAAGTGATAGACCGTTCCGGTTTGAGCAAAAAGTACGCCGTCGGAAGCTGCGTACACAAATATCACCTGAGGATGTGCCAGACCATTGGTTATATCGGTCCAGGAGGAACCCGTTTCGGGTAAACGATGCAATCCGTCAAACTGGGTCGCGGCAAATACATATCCCGGCTTGACGGTTACACTCGCTGTTTTAAAGGAAGGCAAATCATAGGTTATCGATTTCCAGTTCATATTATCCAGTTGCAGCCGCGATAATCCCATACCCCATCCGGCGGCATACAGATGGTCGGTCATGGACAGACTGAAGATTGAACCGTGATGGAGACCATCGTTATAAAAACGCCACGATGAACCCCCCTGACTGCCAACCAGGATACCACTTCCCTGACAGCCGGTAATGATCTTGTCGGTACGATTATCATAGACCATATCCAGGACATCGACATCTCCCGGCGTCAGTGAAATCATGTTCCAGGTATCTCCATTATCCTTGGAAATAAAAATTCCATCCTGTGAAGAACCAATAAAAACATAATTGCTTGGCAAAATAACTATTTTTTCCTGAAAGCTGGGTAAATCAGTACCCAGCCTGATCCAGTTTTTACCGTCGTTATCGCTGCGAAAACCCCCTCCGCCAAAAGTTGTGACAAAGATCTGGCCGGCTGAGTTTACGGCTATATTGGATATATTTGTATTCGTAATATCACCATTGATACGGGTCCAGTTCGATCCTTTGTCAATCGAGAAAAATATACCCCCTTCCTGACCAGATGCCCCACCGCCGGCATATAATTTTCCATCGGTGTGAACAAAGAGGCACCATTCGGTCAGGTTCTCAAAATTTGTCAAGCCCGAGTTTGCGGCGCTCCATGTATCGCCGTTATCTCCCGATCTGAAAATGCCTGCCCGGTATGTCCCGGCAAGAACATTACCGCTTTTATAATCATAATAGAGTGCAGTTATAATTGCTTTTGGTCCGTTCTCAAGTAACTGCCATGATTTTCCCCGGTCTGATGTCCGGTAGATCATATTCGATGCCCCAATAAATATGTCACCGGCGGAATTGATACACATGGCTGCATTGGCAACCGAAACCTCCGGTTTTGGTATTGGAAGCCAGCTTTGTGCCTGATCGGTGGACCGGTAAATAAATCCGTTGCTTAAAATATAATAGTCGCCTGTCGCAGGGTCTATATCCACAGCGACAATATATCCGCCCAGCGGCCCGCCGGTTGGCTGCCAGATATCCTGCCCATTCAGGATTCCCAGACCCATAACAAAAATGAAGACAAGTTTTAAGGTTAAGAGGGATATGTTATGCTGATTCATAATTCGGCTCCTGAAATTTGGCTTAAATTTCAAATTCAAAATTGGGATTAGGGTCTCGCAGGTGGTGCCGGGAATCCGGCATCGGTGGTGGTGGTTGTTTCGTCACCACCCGAACCGCTCAGGATTACCACAGCCGCACCGGCCACAACGGCGCCGCCGCCGATCCACCACCATACACTGCTTCCACCACCCGTTTCTTCGATCTCTGTCTCTTCCGGCTTTTTACTGCGGGCGAGCAATTCCTGCCGGTACGCTTCAGTAAATTCGAGATTCGCCGCAATATTTATATTGTCACTGACCACAAATGTCTGCATAAACTCCTTATAGTTATCTTTCTGCAGCCTGATCTCAATCCGCACCCCTTCTTTCACAGGGCTCTCAAACGGCGTCTGGCCTGCCCGCCGGCCGTTGACCAGAATCGCCGCACCAGTCGGATTTGACTTGATCGAGAGATTAAAAATTTTAGGCTCCGCTGGTTTGGGCTCGGCTTCTTTGACAATCCCGGCGATCTGATTGGCAATATCCTGCATGATCTGTAACAGCCCGTCTATTTCACCTTTATAATCCCTGATAAATGACCGCTCGATCTGGGCGGTTTTTATATCAATCAGGGAGATATCAATCGTATAAGTTTGTCCTATCTTTCCGATCGAACCATTGACCATTTTTTGAACATTTAGCATTTTTCCGACTTCAACGGCACATTCGGTGGTCGTACATCCGGATTGCTGAAACCCCTGCTCATTCAGGATCTCATCCATTTTACCCCGTTCAAGAACGATAAACGCATCAGTCTTGACCAGCATGGATGCCAGCCGGTTGCTGAGTGTGACGGTTTCATAATTTGACAGACCGCCGGTATTGGAAAAATCCAGCACGGCGATACGCATTTTAGTACCGCTCTGTGCCAGCCCAGAAATCCAGGATAAGAGTATAATCGGGATCAGCCACCTCAGATTTAAAAAATTCATAGACGCCTCGCTTATGATGATTTTATCGGTAATAAAATATATTAATGATTAAAAAAAATTGTGACATATTTGATATTATCGGAATAAATTATCTATATATTGAGATTTGTGTTAATATCACTTGGTCGGGATTGTAATTGATAATAAACAATTTGTCCCGTATTTTCAATAAATATTTGATGTTTGGCGATAAGGTTTGAAAATACCAAAGCATTGGTATCACAAAGTTCTCGAAGAAAACCCGCAGTTGCACGAAGACTAATATTCAAAATTTTTTGTATACCTTTATGTTATCTTTTTAATATTTTCTTCGTGGCTGTTATTATCCGCTCCGTGCCTTTCGTGAAACCAAATCGAGGATCTGGTATATAACTAGCTTTTTTGATCAATTGCTCGAGGTTAATAGGACAGTCTGCATTAGCAGTAACAATTAGAACCGTCCTACGCGATTTCAAAACAGAGTGAATATAACGGAGTAAGAATTGCGAAGAAATACCGTGACAACGAAAATCGGCAACATTGCGATCGGCAGCCGATATCCGATCGTGGTTCAATCCATGACCAATACCGATACCGCCGACATTTCAGCAACCGTTGATCAGATCAAACGGCTGGCGGATGCGGGCAGTGAACTGGTGCGTGTTACGGTCAACAATGATGACGCCGCCGGAGCTATCCCGGCCATTGTAAACCGGCTGCGGCAGCAGGGTTATGCGACACCCATTATCGGTGATTTCCACTATAACGGTCACCTTTTGCTGACCCGCTTTCCGGAATGTGCACTGACTCTGGCAAAGTACAGGATTAATCCCGGAAATGTAGGCACGAGGCACAGGGATAGGAATTTTACGACGATCATCGAGCAGGCTATCCGGCATGAAAAGCCGGTGCGTATCGGGGTGAACTGGGGATCACTTGACCAGGTTCTGTTGACCGAATTGATGGACGAGAATTCAAAATCGCCCCACCCTTCTGATGCCAAAACGGTAATGATCGACGCGATGGTGCAGAGCGCTATGAATGCATTATTCTCAGTGCAAAAGTCTCCGGTGTCCAGGACCTTATTCAGGTCTATCGCAAACTCGCTGCATTGTCGGATTATCCTTTACATCTAGGTCTTACCGAAGCTGGTATGGGCAGTAAGGGGGTCATCGCAAGTGCCGCCGGTCTATCCGTGCTTTTACAGGAAGGCATCGGGGATACAATTCGGGTGTCGCTTACGCCGAAACCCGGTGGGGACCGCACCGAGGAGGTACAGGTGGCCCAGCAGGTATTACAGAGTATGGAGCTGCGCAGTTTCAATCCACAGGTGACTGCCTGTCCGGGCTGCGGACGAACGACCAGTACGTTATTCCAGAAACTGGCCGATGATATCTGGAGTTATATCCGGAGCCAGATGCCGGTCTGGCGTAAACAGTATCCGGGTGTGGAGGAGCTGAAGGTAGCAGTTATGGGGTGTGTCGTGAACGGTCCCGGTGAATCAAAACATGCCGACATCGGTATATCACTCCCGGGAACCGGTGAAGCACCGAAAGCTCCGGTATATATTGATGGGATACATGCCAAAACACTGCAGGGGGATACGATCGCCCGTGATTTTCAGACGATACTGGACGATTATGTGGCCAGAAAGTATGTAAAAAAAGTTCCTGCGGCTAAGGGTAAATAAAACATTAATGATTGATGGCAGGAAAGATATGCTTTATATGTGAGGGATGGTTGGCTTGCCCATCGTTTTACAGTCAAGAATGCAAATAAAAATATTCCAATCCCGGCGCCGGTACCCAGAAAAATATACCAATAATATGTTGTGGTGCAGGCATTATTCCGGTTTTCCACTTTTTACTGCCATTCAAGTTCAACCTGCGGCAGCGATCCGTTTATCTCAAGCCATTTTAAACCACTTGCTTAATTCAGCCAGTACACGCTCGAATACTTCTTCTTTTGTACCTTCAATTCGGCACCCTGCCGCCCTGGTATGTCCTCCGCCATCAAATACTTTTGCGATCTGATTTACGTCGATTGCGCTTTTCGAACGGAAACTTACCTTATGAAATCCCGGCTTGGTTTCGCGGATAAACAGACCGACCTCTCCTCCCCGAACAGCGACACTGTAATTGGCGAGCTCTTCAATTTCTGCCTGATACCCATTGTTCATTTCCTGGTAATCCAGATATATGATATTCACCCTCCCATCAAAATAACTCTCCAGATTAGCCAGACCACGGCCGATGGTGCGCAATGCGTGAAACGAATTTTCAAAAAAGATCCGGTTATTTATATCCGCGGGTGATATCCCCAGTTCAATCATCTTGCCACCGATATACATATCCCGCGCACTGGTATTCGAAAACGAGAAGCGGCCGGTATCATATACAATTCCGGTATAGATTGCCTTGGCCATTTCAGTATCCACCTCGATTTTTGCAAGATCAACTATTTCATAGATCAACTGCGTGGTGGAAGAGGCCTCTTCATCAACCATATTAAGATCGGCAAAATCATCTTCGGGCGGATGGTGATCGATCTTGACTATTTTTTTCCGGTCGGGCAGCAGTGCCGCCACATCACCAAGTCGTTTTACGCCGGGCACATCCAGGATAATCGCCGATTCGATTGAAAACTCTGCGGCTCTATTGACAGTATGGATCCGGTCATAATATTTCAAATAATTAAACCGGGTATCCACTTTCTGGTCATGCAGAACCATTAACGACCGTTTTCCCAGTTTTTCCAACAATATATGGACCGCTATCACCGATGCGATGGCATCCCCATCGGCATTGATATGGGCCGAAATAAGAAAATTATCATTCCGATCAATAAAATTCAGTATTTCCAGTGATATTCTTTGCTGATGGATCATTTAAAATATGTTACCCCAATCTATTGAAAAAGGGTGTGAATATATAAAAAGGTATTGAAAATTCCAAATAACCGGATCGAATTCAAACCAAAATCTGTCAGCGTATTATTTTGATATTGCAAATTTCCATAAAAGATCTGCCTAAAACACCATTCTGATTGACTACGGAGATTTCCGACTATTTGATCTTTGCTGTTTGCTTTTTGAAACATGCGTGAATATTTTTCGTTGAGATTAAGGTATATAAGAGGAAATTGTATGCAGAAAATTCCATTCCGTCTGCTTTTTTCATTTCTGGCTGTTTTTGTTCTCACCGTTTCCCTATATAATACGTTCCTGATAGCCAGGCAAAGTTCTGATGAAAATTTGTACCAAACCCAGAAACGTGGCGTGATTTTTATTCAGATCACACCCGGGGGGGTGTCGGATGATGCCGGTCTAAGGGTAGGCGATCGGTTGGTTAAAATAAATGGGGTGGAAATAGAATCAGCTGCGCATGCCCAGACTTTTCTGGATCGTGCCAAACCGGGGGACAACCTTCTTTACACCATTGAACGTGATGGGCGAATTTTCGATGTCCGGGTTAGTCTGGCTCTGGCCGGTGTGCGACTCTGGCAAACAGCGCTGTTCATCACCGGTCTCCTCTTTCTGATTTACGGTCTTTTTCTGGCACTGTCACAACCTGAAAACGGAAAGGCGCGTCTGCTCGCGCTGGCTGCGATAATGCTCGCCTGGTTTTTTATGAGCATCCAGGTGACGCCGAATATTTATGAACGCCCTTATCTTTACAGATTATACGGTCTTCTATTGGTGATCAATGCATTTATGATGATCGCTGTCGTCCTGCACGCCTCCCTGTACTTTCCGGTACAAAAATTTGATCGTATCAAATCCTTCCGGATGATCTACCTGCACTATATTGTTGCCGGTATTTTTGTACTCTATGCATTCTATCGCATCTTCAGTGGCGATATATATATACAGTTGATCATGCTGCTCGCTGTTGCATATGTGCTTATTTTTGAACTTGTGCATTTCAGGAAAAGACGAAAGGAGTACAAGGCCAGATCGAAGGTTTTTATCGGTGTATTAATTTTCATGATTTCCGTTGTCCTGGCCGGAATTATATTTCAGTGGCTTTTCCCGCAGGTCAGGATAATGGAATCGCTCAGTTTTGCGATGATACTGCTGCCGCTTTCTTATTTCTACACCACGATTAAATACAGAGTGTTTGATGTCTCGGTCCGGGTACGTCTTTCAATTGTGTATACCGCAGCGCAGTTCGCCCTCCTGTTTATCTTTGTTGTATCAATTGTTCTGCTTATCCGGTGGTTATCCGGGTGGTCGATAAATCTGCCTGGAATATTTATCACCGGCACCTCGATCGAGATCCGGGATACCGCTTCGCTGCCGCCGGATCTGCAGGTGCAGGTTCAACAGGGATACCTTATTTTGTTCGGTATAACACTCACCGCTGTGCTCTATTATTTTAAACAGTGGCTGCAGAAATTTTTTGAGAAAGTATTTTTTCAGCAGAAATACGATTATCGGCGTGCACTTAAAAACTTTGTTGAGATTATTTCAGCCTCATTCCGGCGCGATGATATAAGTCAACGGTCGGTTGACCAAATTACAGGCATAATGCGCATCAAAGGTGCCATGATCCTGCTGCAGGAAAACGGACGCTACCGTGTTTCCAACGCAACCGGAAGTTTGGCCGAATATCAGAACCGGATGTTTGAATTTGGCGATGAACTCCTTAAATCACTCGACCAGAAGAAGCGGGAGATCAATCGAAATGATTTGACCGCTCTGAAGCCTCTGGCTGAATTACAGAATTCTATTTATCATGGCATATCAATCGTCTCCGGAGACAAAAATCTCGAGGCTATTTTATTTACCGGTGAAAAACTTTCCGAAAGTCCATATAATACCGAAGATCTTGAATTGCTTGACGTTTTTGCCGGTCACCTGGGGTCCGCGTTTGAACGGGCCAGATTATACGAGGCAATGGCGGATAAAGAGCGGATCAAACGGGAGATAGAAATCGCACGAGAGATCCAGCTCAATTCCCTGCCCCGGCAGCAACCATCGTATGCCGACCTGCAGATCTGTTCCTCTTTAACCGCTGCCGCCGAAGTCGGTGGTGATTACTATGATTACATCCAGATCGATGATCAGCGCCTGGGTATAATCGTCGGCGATGTTGTCGGTAAAGGCACCTCGGCTGCCCTGCATATGTCAAAAATCCAGGGATTTGTGCGATCCATGACCCTGGAGGATCTTCCCCCCGAAAAAATGCTCTGCAGATTAAACTGTTTGATTAAAAACAATTTTGATCCCGATTTTTTCTGCACAGCACTTTACGGTATTTTCGACACCCAAAATCGGCGGTTTAAGATATTTCGCCTCGGTCATTCCGGATTGATTTTTTATGATGCACAAAATCGGAAAACCAAGGTATTGGAACCGGCAGGACTTGGACTCGGTATCGGAGACGATAATAAATTTTACGAAAATCTGAAAAGTGACGAAGTCATGTATAATACCGGTGATGTTTTTGTGTTTCTGACCGATGGCTTCACGGAAGCAATGAATGCCCAGATGCAACCATATGGTGAACAAAAAATCTGCCGGATAATCGATCAGTACGCCCATCTCAGTGCATCCGCACTAATGGATAAACTGGTGGAGGAAATCAGTCAATACAGTGCCGGCAGCTTGTTTGATGATGCGACGGGAATTGTGGTTAAGGTAACCGGCTAACGGAAACGTCGTGGATCAGAATCTAAAATCCCCCGCAAGGGGTTCTTCGGACAAAGTCCAAAATCCAAAAAAGCTCAATATTGTCCATTTAAATGCCACTATCCGGAAAGTCTGAAGTCATCCTAAAAATACATTTTTAAAGAAAAATAATTTTAATCTGATTGTTCGAAGCGATATTATTATTTCTTCCTGCATAAACTAGGGGGGAATATTAATATAAGATAAATGTCATTAATTTGCGTTTTCAGACGGGAATATTGTTTGGACGGTATAATTCTGATTCTGAAAAATAATGACGAAAATTAACTTACTTTACAAAATCTTTTCGTTAAGAGCTTTAAGACTTTGGACTTTGTCCGAAGGACCCTTTGCGGGGGATTTTGGACTATACAGCTCATTTCTCCACTGTATCCCATATTTATCAGCTATCCGGCTCCAGACGTTAATAACCACCCATCCGCAGGCCATCCCCACAATCGCCCCTCCGAGCACATCAAACGGATAATGTACACCGACCGATATTCGGGAGATACCGACCAGCGTTGCGAGACTGAAAAAAAGCCATTTCCACCGGGGATAGAAATAGCTGAAAAAAGCAGCGGTCGCAAAAAAGTTCGCCGCATGCGATGATGTAAATGAAAAAGAAGTCTTCATGCCGGTCAACAGATGTACCCCTTCCAGGGCAACACATGGTCTTGTACGCTGGAATAGCGGCTTGATCACACTGCTCGAAATCTGATCACTCAGAAAAATTACCGGTATAATCAGCAGAATCATATACCTGCCCTGCCGGCCTCCTTTCCATATCAGCAGTATGGTCACAATACCCCAGACCGGGAACCAGTTATATTTTTCCGTAACAAATGGCATCAACCAGTCAAAAACGGGATTCTGAATGGTTACATTGATAAAATAAAACACTGTCGTATCGATCTTCTGCAATATATCAAGTATATCCTGTATCATTCTGGCTTCTTTCGATTCTGTTCTTACAATTTATTGATTCTTTATACGCCGTGCCAGTTTCCGGCGTCAACGCATTCATTTTCAGGAGATTAAATATATTCTCCATCGCCCCGGAATGTTTGATTGACCGCCCTACGGGATAAAAAATCATGCCGAATAACCTGCCATATGTATGTCTTCTGCATCTGATCTGATGATAACCCAGACATTCTGATTTGTGAGTTTGAAAGGGAACGAATTTATGTATATGTTGTGATGCGCCGATTGATAACAATTTATCATCGGAAGATTTTTTGGCTATCGGCTTCATAAATATAAGGGAAAATACGATACCGGCTGTTCCCGAACCATGCAATATCATTCAGGCTGCGCTATCTTCCGGCATAGCATCACTTTATATCCATAGTATTATTGGCCGGGCAGGCAGTCTCATCCGAGCCGCATTTTTTCAGGAACGTGGTTCAGCAGATCGGGATCCCGGATCGGATAGTATCAGACGTTATATTACCGGTATACATTCTAGAGGAGGATTAATTATGCAGGCGGTACGAATCCATCGGCACGGAGGTGCGGAAGTCCTGGAGATTGACCAGTTGGACATCCCACAGCCTGCGGCAGGTGAAGCACTGGTACATGTCAGGGCAGCCGCACTAAACCACCTGGATCTCTGGCTGCGCAAAGGCCTGAGGGGCATCCCTTTACCGCTTATCATGGGAAGTGATGCAGCAGGCGTGATTGAACAGATAAACAGTGATGGACCGCAATCTGAGTTCCGACCCGGTGATGAGGTCATCCTCGTTCCCTACAGGTGTTGTGGGATCTGTGGTTACTGTCTTCAGGACAGAGAGAATTACTGTACGAAGTATCAGATCGCCGGTGAACAGATTCAGGGATTTCAGGCTGATTATGTAACCATACCCCTGCGTTATTTATTACCCCGGCCCAAAAACATCGGCTGGGAAGCGGCTGCAGCTTTTCCGCTTGCCTATATGACCGCCTGGCATATGTTGCACCGGAAAGCACAGGTGAGGGCAGATGACAGGGTACTTGTCTGGGGTGCCAGCAGCGGCGTCGGCAGCGCTGCTGTTCAGATCGCAAAAGCAGCTGGTGCAATGGTGATCACGACTGCCGGTAATGATAAAAAATCAGATTTCGGCTTAAAAATTGGAGCTGACCATGTGATCAATTACCAGACCGAAAATGTAGGCATGCGTACGATGGAGATTACCGGCGGAGAGGGGGTTGATATCATCATTGAACATGTCGGGAGTGCCAGCTGGCCCCATTCTCTAAGAGCTTTAAAGCGGGGCGGCAAGATTGTGACCTGCGGGGCCACAACCGGCGCGGATGTGCATATCGACCTGCGGCACCTGTTTATTAAACGCCAACAGATATTGGGTTCCACTATGGGTGATATGCATGATCTCAGATCGCTGCTCGGTTTCATTGAAGAGGAAAAAATAATCCCGGTTTACAGCCACGTTTTGCCGCTTGAAGACATTCGTGAGGCGCACAAAATTCTGGAGAATGGCGACAATATGGGAAAAGTCGTGCTCAATCTTTCGCGCTGATGTTAATTTTTTCCCTGACCACAAATGGCGGTCTTTGTTTTACTTCTTCACTTATCCGACCGATATATTCGCCAATAATACCAAGCGTGATCAACTGCACACCACCGATGAACAGAACAGCGATCATCAATGAGGTCCACCCCTGAATGGTGGCACTGGTAAATAACTTAAGGTATATAGCATAGAGGCCCGCAAGGAAGGCAATCCCCGATATGAAGAATCCAAAATAGGAAGCAAACTGCAGAGGGATGAATGAAAAAGAGGTTACACCGGTGAGTGCAAATTTAAACATTTTAAACATCGGATATTTTGTTTTCCCTGAATGTCTTTTTTGCCGCTCATAGCTGATCCCGATCTGTCTGAAGCCACCCCAGGATACCATTCCTCGTAAAAACCGGTGGCGTTCTGGCATAGCATTGAGCATGTCGATTACCAGTCGGTCGATCAATCTGAAATCTCCGGCATCCAATGGGATATCGACGTTGGTCAGCAGCCGCATCATCCGGTAGAAAATCGCAGCGGTTAGACTCTTGAGTATGTTATCCCCGATGCGTCTGGTTCTGGTGGCATATACTACCTGATATCGCTCGCGCCATTTTTGGATGAACTCCGGTATTAACTCAGGCGGATCCTGTAAATCCGCATCGATAATAACAGCGCACTCCCCCTGACAGCATTGCAATCCGGCGCTTACTGCCTGCTGATGCCCGAAATTTCTGGTAAAACCGATTACCCTGACGCGTTTATCCCTTTCCGCCAAATCGCGTAAATTGAGAAATGATTCATCCTGGCTGCCGTCATCAATGTAAATCAGTTCGAAATTTTCAGGGCTGGATTCAAACACATTTCTGATCCGCTCATACAAGGGCACTATATTTCCCTGTTCATTATAAACCGGAACGATAATTGAGATAAGCGTGCTTGCCATAATCGGTATATCTCCCATATCGTATATTAATGGATTGTTATGTGATGTGTCAAAATTTGCATATCCAGTCACCTGATATCAGAAGTCTGCATTGGATGGATAATCGTATCAATTTATGAAATTTGTAACCGGGCAAACAATTTAATAAATTATTGGATTAAAATTTACTGTTCATGCGCTGTATGCTTTAAAAAGCATTAAAGAGAAGAACCATGGAATTAATTCTGACACTGGTATTATTCAGTATCTCATTTCTGCTGTTGTCGATTGGTGTTATTTTGGGAAAGAAACACATGCATGCCGGTTCCTGTGGAAGTAACCTGGCGGTTAAAGATGAAGCCCTTTCCTGCGGTGCCTGTCCATCAAAATCGGCGGAAGTTTGTCCCAGTGGTGATCAGGAAGGTTATGCCACACTTGCCCAGCTTGGTAATCCTGCCAGGAAAAAACCTTATCAGGATACCCATTTTTCGGTGAATTAAAGCTCACCGACCGATCATATACTTACCATAACCCGGCGTCTGATGTTCTTCGAATATCTCTCCATCCGTACGTAAAATAAGCAGTCCTTCTACACCGGGCATCTGCTGCAGCCAATCGAATCCTTTTTCGTACCCCATCACCATTACTGCAGTTGCTATACCGTCTGCTTTTGTACAATTTTCAGCGATTATGGTAACACTGGCCAGATTATGGGTAACCGGTTTCCCGGTCCGCGGATCGATGGTATGCGAATATTTTTGTCCCTGGAACTCGAAATAATTGCGATAATCTCCGGAAGTAGCCACCGCAACATCCTTCAATGCCAATATACCCTGCAGATCCTGTCCCGGAAGATTGGCATATTTCGGCCGGTCTATACCTATTTTCCATGGTTCTTTTGTGGCGTTCAGCCCCCTCGCCATGACCTCCCCGCCGATCTCGACCATGTAGTTCGTAAATCCTTTCTGACCGATCCATTGCGCTGCCATATCCACCCCATACCCTTTGGCTATGGCGCTCAGATCAAGCTGGAGTTCAGGTATCGTTTTCCGGATATGGAGGCTGTCAACAATTTCAAGCTTACCGGAACCGACATATTTTTGCAGGGCTGCGATTTGCTTTTCTTCTGGTATCATTGTGGCTTCACCTGTCGGACCAAAACCCCACAAATTCACCAGCGGTGCGACAGTCGCGTCAAATGCTCCGCCGGAAGACTCATATAAATGTAAGGCCTCCCTGGTTACAGTCATAAATCCGTCTGAAACCGGAAAAGGAGCGGTACTTTCAGTCCGATTGAACACCGATATTTCACTTTGCGGCTGATACGTTGACATCTGACGGTTGATTTCCACAAGAACCGAATCAATAGATTTTGCCATCCGCTGATAAAGTGCCTTTTCAATCTCCACCTGCGCGATTTTTATCTGATAGGAGGTACCCATGGTATAGCCCGTCCACACAACTTCAGAAACCGGTTTATCGGCCTGGCAGGCGTTTAAACAAAAAAGGAGCAGCGCGATGCTGCCCCCGGAGTATATGAGTTGGCTCCTGAATTTAGAAAACATCATAGGCGATCATCTCCGGCTCGACTCCCATATTATACAGCATTTTGTTGACCGCGTCGATCATCATAGGGGGACCGCACAGGTAGTATTCAATTTCGCCCGGATCTTCATGTTTGCTCAGGTAGGTATCCTGCACGACCTGATGAATAAATCCGGTGGGGCCTGTCCAGTTGTCTTCCTTCATGGGTTCAGACAGAGCTACGGTATAGTTGAAATTCGGAAATTGTGACTGAATTTCCAGAAACTCTTCATGGTAGAACATCTCGCGCATCGATCTGGCACCATAAAAGAAACTGACCTTCCTTTCGGTCTTAAGCGTTTTGAAGAGGTGGAACAGGTGACTGCGCATCGGTGCCATACCGGCGCCCCCACCGATATAGATCATCTCCCGGTTGATATCATTGATGAAAAATTCACCATATGGCCCGCTGACGGTAACCTTGTCGCCCGGCTTCATGTTAAAAATATATGAAGAGGCAATCCCGGTTGGAACGTCCAATCCCGGGGGGGGTGTGGCAATACGCACGTTCAACATAACAATGTCACCTTCAGCAGGATAATTGGCCATTGAGTAGGCACGGAATATTTCTTCATCATTGGAAGATTTCAGATCCCACAGGTTATATTTATCCCAATCTTCGTGATATTCTTTCTGAATTGCGAATTCTTTATAACTTAACTCATATGGTGGAATATAGATCTGAATATAACCGCCGGCCTGAAAATCCATATGCTGACCCGGGGGTAATTTCAGTTTGAACTCTTTAATAAAAGTGGCAACATTCTCGTTCGAGATCACTTCACATTCAAATTTCTGGATACTGAATATCTCTTCGGGGATATGAATTTTCATATCCTCTTTCACCTTTACCTGGCAGGCTACCCTCCAGTTCTCTTTAATTTCCCTGCGGGTCAGATGGGATTTTTCTGTTGGCAGAACATCCCCGCCCCCCTCGAGGATCTGACATTTACACATGCCACAGGTGCCTCCGCCTCCACACGCGGAAGGCAGGAATATCTTCTGGCTGGCCAATACATTGAGCAGATTCCCACCCGGATCAACCTCGGGGCTTTTTTCTTCGTCCTCATTGATGAGTAGTTTTATCTTGCCCTGCTGTACCAGTTTTTTCTCAGCGACCATTAACACCACGACGAGCAGTAAGATAAACGACGAGAAAACGCCAGCGCTGATTGCAATTAGCCCGAATATATTCAACGTAAATCTCCCTTCTTTACAGACTGATACCAGAGAAACTCATGAAAGCCATTGCCATAAGCCCGGTTACCAACATGGTCAATCCCAGACCACGCAATCCTTCCGGGACATTTGAGTATCTCAATTTAGTGCGTATTGCCGACATCGCAGTAATAGCCAGAAAAAAACCAAAACCTGCGCTGAAGCCGAAAACAGCCGACTCGGTAAGATTATATTCCCGTTCAACAAGGAACAGGGATGAGCCAAGGATAGCGCAATTGACCGCGATCAGGGGCAGAAAGATTCCGAGTGCGGTATATAATTTCTGACTGTATTTATCGATCACCATTTCGACCAGCTGAACCATGGCCGCGATCACCGCTATGAACGAAAGAAAGTTGAGAAAACTCAGGTCTACGGATGCCAGGCTTTCACTGATCCAGGATAAAGCTCCCTCCTTCAGTAAATACTCATGGATCAGCCAGTTGGTCGGTGCGGTAATGCTCATTACGAAAATGACCGCAAATCCCAATCCCAATGCCGTTTCAACTCGGCGGGAGACTGCCAGAAAAGAGCACATTCCCAAAAAATAAGCCAGCACGATATTCTCAACGAAAATAGCCTTGACGGCCAGGCTTAAGTAGTGTTCCAAAACTGACCTCGCTCTCTTTAATTTTCTTCAAACTTTTTCGAAATCATTCGCTGCCCCCAGACAATCAAGCCGAGCAGTATGAATGCACCCGGAGAAAGTACCATGAGCCCCATATTCTCGTACCCGGCTGCATAGAATGATTCCGGGATAAGCTGTATTCCAAAAAAACTGCCACTGCCCAGGATTTCCCTTCCTGTGGCGACAATTAGGAGAATGGCGGCATAGCCCATTCCGTTGCCGAGGCCGTCCAGGAATGACGGCCACGGTTTATTCTGCAGTGCGAACGCCTCCGCCCTTCCCAGAATGATACAGTTGGTAATTATCAGACCCACGAATACGCTGAGCCGTTTGCTGATGTCGTACAGATAGGCTTTTAATATCTGATCGACCAGCACCACAAGTGTGGCGACCACGGCCAGTTCCACGATAATGCGTATTTTTGATGGTATCATATTTCGCAACAATGATATGGTAACGTTGGATAGCGAAAGTACTGAGATCACTGCCAACGACATAACCAGGGCCGTGTTGAATTGGACGGTAACGGCGAGGGCAGAGCAGATTCCCAAAACCTGCAGGGTAATCGGATTATTATCCGATAGCGGATCAGACAGTGTTCGCTTATTCTTTTTGGAGAATAATTTCTCCTTTGGTTGTGCCACCTGTGCAGTGCTTGGCGCAGTCCCTGTTTCCGGCATTTTACTTACTCCGTTTCTTTATTTCGTAATTTTTTGAAATACGGATCATATCGCACCAGATCTTTTTTGATAAAATTTGTCAAACCGTTCCCGGTGAGTGTCGAGCCACTGATACCATCGACATAGTGGTATGCTTCAGATTCCGGTATTTTCTCAGCTACTTTTCCTTTAACGACAGATATTGAGACCAGTCTGCCATCGGGGGAAAGAATGCGTTTACCGATAAAATTGCTGGTGAACCATTCTTTTACAATCTCTCCACCGAGACCGGGTGTCTCCCCATGCTGATAAAATGTGATCCCGCGTACCGTATTCAGGTCGGGTTCCAATGCAATATATCCATAAATGGTCGACCAGAGCCCTTTTCCCGAAATGGGAATAATATAGGACAGGACTGTCCCATCTTTCTGATAATAGTAAACCGGGAGCAAATGCTTATCTTTTTTAGGATCGACGTCTTCAACTTTTTTATCTTCGAGCACATGGCCGGTTGTATCAATCACCTGTGATCTGATATTCTTATCGTAGAGATCAAGGATATCCTTGCGGGTTACATCCTCGGCCCCGATTTCGATCAATCCGGCACTGGTCAGAATATTTTTTTGTTTATCCAATGCAATATTTTCCTGCTGCCGTTCGCGCAACAGAGTTGCCGCCGAAGCAAGCAGAATGCTACAGGTAATCGTCACTGCCGCAGCGAATATGATGACATATGAATTCTTATGCACGATTTAACCTCCTCTGCATATTGGCGCGCATGACGTAATAATCAATCAATGGAGCAAACACATTCATAAAGAGTATCGCGAGCATCATACCTTCCGGATAAGCGGGATTTACCGCTCTGATCAGTACTGCGAGCACACCGATCAAAATGCCATAAATCCATTTTCCGGTATTTGTACCTGCAGCCGATACGGGATCAGTCGCCATAAAGACAGCTCCGAAGGCAAATCCTCCCATAACCAGATGCCATATCGGCGGCAGTGTAAAAATACTCGGTGCATTGCTTCCGGCCAGTACATTGATCAACAATGCAGTACCGAAACCTCCGGCGAACACCGCCGTCATAATCCGCCAGCTCCCTACCCCGGTACCGATCAGTATGAAAGCACCGATTAATATAGCAAACGTTGAGGTCTCTCCCATGCTTCCGGGAATGAGCCCATAGAACATCTTTTGAAAGGTAAAACCGGCTGATTCAACTGCCTGGATCGCGGAAGTTCCCCTTTCAGCGCTGGAAGCCACCAACAAAGGTGTGGCACCGGAGAATCCGTCAATCAATTTATCCTTTGAATAATCAATAGCGGTCCATACTTTATCTCCGGAAATTTTCCCCGGATAGGTAAAGAATAAAAATGCACGGGCGGTTAATGCCGGATTGAACACATTCATACCGGTACCGCCGAATACTTCCTTTCCGATAATTACGCCAAAAGTAATCGAAATGGCCACCTGCCAGAGTGGAATCGTCGGCGGCAGAACAAGTACAAACAGAATACCGGTGACGAAAAACCCCTCGTTCATTTCATGTTTGCGGACGATGGAAAATACGAGTTCCCAGAAAAGTCCGACGGCATAGGTTACAATGATCACTGGCAGCATAGTCAGAAAACCGAACCACATATAATCGAGAAAAGCACCTTCGGCACCGCGTGCCAGATGGGACTGATAACCGATATTATACATGCCTATGAAAATCGCCGGGATAAGAGCAATTACGACAGTTATCATAAAACGTTTGGAATCAATTTTATCCCTGATATGCGGGCTGCGGTGGGTGGTCTCAGCAGGTGTCAGGAAGAAAGTGTCGAGCACTTCAAACAGCGGGAAGAATTTATTCAAACGGCCACTTTTCGCAAAGTATGGAGCCAGTTTTTTACTATATTCCTTGATGAACTTCAATTTTGATCCTCTTGAGTAAAATGAATGATTAACCTTCTCTCTCCAGCATATCTAAACCCTTACGGACGTATTCCCCAAAGTCGATCTTTGACGGGCAGATATAGGTGCACAAAGCGAAATCCTCTTCATCTACTTCCAGCAGTCCCAGGCCGATCATATCCTCTATTTCTTCTGCCATGATACTTTTGACCAGCTGTGCGGGATATATGTCCATCGGCAGCATCTTTTCGTAATCACCGGACTGGATAAACGCCCTTTTCCCACCATGCAGCCGGGTATCTTTGACATATTCCGGCCGGGGAAAAAGTCTCGAAAGAAATGTCCGGGAATAACTCTCATCTTTCAGGCCGGGTGTAAGCCAGCCAAACAATACCCGCTCATTTGTATCCGGAATTACCGTTACCTGATAATCATAGAAACCAACAAAGCCATTATGTTCGACTTCCCGGCCGCGTAAAACACTCCCGGATATGATCCGCACATCTTCATCCAGGATCAATCCTTTTGGAATAAGGGTTTGAACAGCCATGCCAACCCTTGTTTCGAAGTATTTGCGGGCATCCCGGGATAAAGATGATCCAGACACCGCCACCACCCGTTCGACTGGCAAGCGTCCCGTCTTAAAAAATTTGCCGATCAATGCGACATGCGGCGCCGAAATATACCATATTACATCCCCCACTTTCATCGGATGGATATGATAAATGTGGACACTGGTGTTGCCTGCCGGATGCGGTCCTCTGAACAAATGTTTTTCTATACCACTGATGGTGTCAAACACCGGTTCCAGCGCTTCATCGTTATCGCTTATTGAAAGGTAAAGCTTACCTCCGGTCAATTTGGAGAGAACATTTATACCGGTCTGGAAATTTTCCGCTTCATCACGCATCAGATACGTAAGATCAGGAGCAAGCGGGGCAGTATCCATGGCGTTGATAAAAATATCACGTGGCCTGGTGGAAGTCCGTGCGATCTTTGAAAACGGACGTTGACGAAGATACGGCCACATGCCTCCTTCGAGGAGTTTCTGCACGATCTCATCTCCCGATAACGCTTCCAGTTGTTCATCACTGTGGGAGCTGAAAAATTCATATTGATCAGAACCGTCATCCGCTATGACGATTTCCATTATTGCTCGGCGCTCGCCCCGATTAATTTCGATCACTTCACCACAGGCGGGCGAAACGAACTTTGCATCCGGATATTCTTTGTCATAAAACAGAGTCGTCCCAATTTTTACTTTTGACCCAATCTCCACTTCCAGTTTTGGTTTGACGCCAATAAAATCGGGAGGTTGGAGGGCAAGCCGGGTAGGTCTTTCAGCAGGTACCGTCATTTTCTCTGTCGATCCCGCGAGTCTTATATCATATCCTTTTTTCAGTTTATGTTTTACCATATGGATTTCTGCCCTATCCAAAAAGTTAGCATTTTATTTCACAAATTATTAGCAATCAATATACTAAATAATCCGAAAATCACTCAACAATTTTTTTCTCTATTTTTCAATTTTATATGTTTATGATCAGTTCTCTTCAGATTTTCCTTGCCATATCAATCCCAATATAGTCGCTGGTTGAGGTTGAAAAAATAAAGCCTTAACGGTAAATTGACCGGAATATCGTATAAAATTAATTCGAAATGAAGCTAACTGTTCCCAATCAACTGACTATCCTCAGGATTCTTCTAACCCCTGTTTTTCTTTTTTTGTATCTGCAGCCGGATTCCGGTCAGAAACTTGCGGGAACCTTTATTTTTTTCATAGCTGCCGCCACCGATTGGTATGACGGATATGTTGCCAGGCGGTTCAATATCATTACGCGCTGGGGGCAATTCATGGATCCGCTGGCGGATAAGATATTGATCTCCTCCGCCCTGATTGTCTTCGCCTATCTGGGATATCTCTACTGGTGGATGGTCTGGGTCATTGTTTTCAGGGATTTTCTAATTACCTTTTTACGCATGTATGCGTTGCATCATGGAAAGTTGATCGTAACGAGTCAAATAGCAAAATGGAAAACTACTTTCCAGATGACTGCGGTGTTTATTCTATTGTTGTACTCAAATTTTGATGAATTTTTACTATCCTATCCACCTCCCTACCTGCACTGGATTTCACTAACATTCCTTGCGGTAACAGTTCTCACCATAATTTCAGGATTTCAGTATCTGATCGAAAATAGAAGTCACGTATTCGAAATCTGGCGTCGGGCTTTTAAATTTATCCGGTAAAAGATCTGACTATGGCGTTTAAAAGATTCGTCACACTCACACTGGCCTCAGGATTCGGGATTGGATATGCACCTATTATACCTGGGACTGCGGGCAGCCTGGCAGCAGCTATTTTACATTTTATGCTACCGCTGGAAGAACCGGCATGGATATTAATCATAACAGCCGCTTTTGTTGCTGGTATCTGGTCCGGCACTCTTGTGGAACGGGAATATGGCAAAGATCCACCGCTGGTGGTAATCGATGAATTTGTCGGGCAATGGCTTACGTTTTCGTTTCTACCTATGGATCTGTTGACACTGACCGGTGGTTTCCTGCTGTTCAGGATTTTTGATATCAGCAAACCATTTCCGGTAAACCGTGCACAACGCCTTAAAGGAGGACTTGGAATTATGCTGGATGATGTAATCGCCGCTGTGTATGCCCATGCTTCTCTCAGACTGATTTTACTCATTATTTCATAAGGAATTACCTATCTTGAACTCGATAATAGTGGAGATCATTTCGATCGGGAACGAGCTTTTATCCGGCCTTACAGTCAACACCAATGCTTCCTGGATCGCCAGAAAGCTTTGTAAGGCAGGATTTACAGTGGGCTGGATCACAACCATATCCGATCACCGTGTTGAAATATTCGATGCGCTGAGCAAAGCCGGCGAACGCGCGCATCTGGTTATTTCTACCGGCGGCCTTGGCCCAACACCGGATGATTTGACGAAAAATTCGATATGCGACTATTTTGACGACAGGTTGGTGCTGCATGCAGAGACACTATCCCATATCAAAAAACTTTTTGAGGGAAGAAAACTACGCATGCCCTCGACAAATCGGCAGCAAGCTATGGTTCCCGAAAACGCCATAGTGATTCACAATCCATTTGGTACAGCTCCCGGACTGCGTATGGAAAAGGAAAAAACTGTGTTCTATTTTGTTCCCGGTGTGCCGTTCGAAATGAAAAACATGATCGAGAATCATATACTTGCTGAAATACACCGGCAATTCAAACCAGTACAACCAATCCAGTTACTTTTTCGTACGACCGGCATTGCAGAATCCAGGCTGAACGAATTGGTCTCTCCCGTTTTAAAATCGTTCAGAAACCTTAATACTGCTTTCTTACCCAAATCATCAGGCGTGGATCTACGAATAACCCTTCCGGTGCATGACAAAAAAACAATTATCAGATTGAAACAACAGCTGTATGACCGTCTCGGGGTTCATTTGTACACAGAGGAAGAGAAATCCCTGGAAGAGGTGGTCGCCGATCTCCTGCTTGAAAAACGTCTGACTCTTGGCATCGCAGAAAGTTTTACCGGCGGCCTGATTGGAGATTTATTCACGGATCTGCCCGGAAGTTCAGCTTACTTTCAGGGAAGCGCCGTCACATACAGTAATGACAGCAAACTGCGACTACTATCAGTACATGCAGATACTCTCCGAACCTATGGCGCTGTCAGTGAACCAACAGTAACTGAAATGGTCCGGGGTGTGCAGAGCCTTTTTCGAACCGATTGTGCTATTGCCAGCACCGGTATCGCCGGCCCTACTGGTGCTACCAAGGAAAAACCGGTTGGTCTTTGCTATCTTGCCGCCATATGCGGTGATCGTTTGGAAAACCGGCAATTTGTATTCGGAAAAGACCGGCGGATCAACAAAGAACGGGGTGCATTTGCAGCGATCGAGCTGTTACGGCGACTTTTGATATGACCGCGTGGCAGAAATCCAGGTATTTTATCTGGGGGCAGGAATTGCCGTTTTCTTTGCCGCCGGAAACAGGTTGACAGCGACATGGCGTTAAAGAGATATGGTCTACGACACTGAAACTCTTCAGCATCTAACCATTATTTCACTTCCGCACATGCTTCATCCGGGCCCGACATCGTCGAATACGGCTGTCATATATGAACGGCTGTTAAATCAGGGATCATCCATCAATGACCGTTTGACTGGAACAAGAGATAAAGACGGGTATAAAATGCTCCGACCATAAGATCCTGTCACCGGCTGCGGTGTATTTCAAATTTGATTTATAGGTGAAAAATAGTTACCATTGAACCCTTTATTCAAAATCAGTAATCAGAGGAGACCGCATTTATGCTAAAAAATCATCCGAGAGGCTTGATGACCTTGTTCTTTACAGAAATGTGGGAACGGTTTGGTTATTATCTGATGCTAGGTATATTTTTTCTATACATGACCGACACAGAACGCGGCGGTCTCGGTTTTGGGAACGCAAAGGCAGCTGATATCCTGGGCACATATCTCGCTCTCGTATATCTGACCCCTTTCCTGGGAGGTTTGCTCGCGGATCGGGTTCTTGGATATCGGCGAGCGATTATTTTAGGGGGTTCACTCATGGCCGCCGGATATCTCGGCCTGGCAATACCCGGAGATACCTCGTTTTGGATTTCTCTGTTTTTGATAATAATGGGTAATGGTTTTTTTAAACCGAATATTTCGACGCTGGTCGGCAATCTTTATACGGAAGAAAAATTCAAACCGTTCAAAGATGCCGGTTATAATATATTTTATATGGGTATCAATATTGGCGCATTTGTATGCAATTTTGTTGCCGCCTATCTGCGTAACTATTACGGATGGGGATATGCGTTTGCTGCTGCCGGCATAGGAATGATTTTTGGGATTATCTGGTTTATGAGTGGTCAGGGACGGATCAGGCACGCCGATGTGCTGAAACCTACAAATCCGGAAGATATGTCGCTCGCAAAGATATTCGCAACCGTTCTGGGACCCCTGTTGATTTTCGGAGCGATCGGTTGGTTTATACCCGGCAATATCTTCGGATCCGATTCGAATGACGCCTTTCTGTTTGCCGGTGTCCCTGTCACCCTTTTTTATGTTTCACTTTGGATGCGTGCTTCCAAAGAGGATAAAGCGCCGATCGCGGCTCTGCTGTCAATTTTTGGGGTAGTCGTTATTTTCTGGGCAATTTTCCATCAGAACGCTTCTGCCTTAACCATCTGGGCCCGTGATTATACCGATCGGAGTATGCCGGCAATCATGGAACCGGTCGCCGAGACATTCGGAATGGTACAGATCGTAGATACGTCGCCACGGGAAGTTCCGAAGCTGGATGCACACGGTGTTCCCTTCGTGGATGAAAACGGGCTTGCCATAACTGAAATCGGGCCGGATCCCTATTTTAATAATCTGGATAAATCAATCTGGGCCAATACCGATGAAACGGTATCCCTAAAGCTGATCTCGACCGAAATATTCCAGTCTGTGAATCCCGGATTTGTCGTTATTCTTACCCCCCTGGTGGTGGCCTTTTTCGCATTTCTGCGCAAGCGAAAGAAGGAGCCATCCACGCCCGCCAAAATTGGCTGGGGTATGTTCATCACGGCCGCTTCGACACTGGTCATGATCGGTGCCGTTTTTGCTTCACAAAACGGGCTGGAAAAGAGCTCGCCAAACTGGCTTATCCTCAGTTATGGAGTAATTACAGTCGGGGAATTGTTTCTGAGTCCGATGGGCCTTTCTTTGGTGTCGAAGCTCAGTCCTTCGCGTATTACATCGCTGATGATGGGCGGCTGGTTTCTCGCCACTTCCATCGGTAATAAGCTTTCCGGAATAATCGCGGGTTTGTGGGACTCTATTGCCGAAAAAGAGTATTTTTTTCTGATCAATTTTGCCGGTGCGATGATCGGGGCGGTTGCCATCTTCGTTATGGTTAAATGGCTCCGACAGGTGGTACGGGAACATACCGGAACGCATTAGAAATTTCAAAGATCACGCGGAGCCCGGCTACCGGGCTCCGCCTTGTTTTGTTTCATCTTGTGTAAGTTATACCCGCTGTTGTTCGAAACAGAGCAAATTAAAACCACGCGTTTTTACACCATTGCACGGCGGCAGTCGATTTTGTAATTTTACCCATGTCGCTGCTAACCGACCTGCTGCAGGAAATTCACTTTGATAATTTTGTCGTTCTCGACCTTGAAACAACAGGTCTTGATCCCACCACCGATCGCATCATCGAAATAGCCGCAATCCGTTTCGGAGAAGGAAAAGAATCCGATATTTTCGAATCCCTGGTCAATCCCGGCATTCCGATCCCGGATTTTATTACCAAATTGACCGGGATTAATGATGAACAAGTTCAGAGTGCCCCGGCCCTGGATTCAATTTTTGAGCAATGCCTTCAATTTATCGGTGATTCACCTTTAATCGGTCACCAGATTAACTTCGATGCAGCATTTATCGAATATGTTATTCGCAGGCAGAAGAATGATTTTGCCGAATGGGATAATGAGGCGCAGCGGTTTAAATATCTGTCCAATCTGCGCATGGATACACTCTTTCTCGCACGGATTTTTCTGCCCTTTCTCGAGAGATTCCGTCTTTCAACCGTTGCCGCACATTTTGATATCGATCTGGATAAAGCGCACCGTGCTCTGGACGATGCCCGGGCGAGCGGCAGAATTTTTATCGAATTGATCGAACGAACACTTGCCTGCGATGAACAGATATTGCGGATGATTATCCGGTTATTGTATCGTAACAGCTCACGGGTCAAATACTATTTTCAGCCCATACTGGACTTCAAGATCAAACACAGGATTAAGGGTACCAGTGCCGGTATTACCGAAGATCTGGCTTATTTTCAGATTAACTACAATATTATCGGCGAATCTGAATATCACCACGAAGAAGCGGAATATGAGATCGATACGGAACCCATTGATGCAGAAAAAATCGGGACATATTTTGGTAATAAGGGTGCATTACAGCATGTTTTGCCGAATTTTGAAAGCAGAGAACAGCAGCAGGAAATGGGCCGGTTAATTGCCCGCAGCTTTAATCAATCAGAATTTCTGATTGCCGAGGCCGGGACAGGGACAGGGAAATCCATGGCCTATCTTCTGCCGGCCGTCGAATGGGCGGTGAAAAACCGCGAGAGTAAAGCAAGGGTTATTATCAGCACAAATACCAAAAATTTACAGGAACAGTTATTCTACAAGGATATTCCAACTGTCTACCGGGTTGCCGATCAAAAATTCAAAGCGGTGCTTCTGAAAGGAAAATCCAATTATCTCTGCCTTGATAAATGGAAAGCGACGCTGGTGGACATGGACCGTCGCCTCTCATCCCAGGAACGTACCCGGATCCTGCCTTTGATCGTTTGGGCTGAACAGACACAAACCGGTGATATAGCTGAAAATTCAGGTTTCCAGTTGAACCAGAACTGGGGATTATGGGGAAAACTCATAGCGGAAAACAATTACTGTCCGGGGAGAGCCTGCAAATTCTACAATGAGTGTTTTTTAATGCATGCCCGCAACAATGCACGCCGTGCCGATCTGGTAGTGGTCAACCATTCACTTCTTTTCTCTGATCTGGTTACAGACAATTCGATCCTCGGAGATTACCGCAATTTGGTGATTGACGAAGCACATAACATGGAGAAAACAGCCGGAGAATATCTGGGCGTACGTTTTAACTGGTGGACTTTCCGCAACGTTTATCACAAATTGTATGAGGAGGAGCCGCGAAAAGGCGGTTCACTGGTGCAACTGGAGTACCGTCTTGCCCAGGCAAGGCTGTCAGAGAGTATATCCGGCAGACTCCGGAAACAGATCGACCGCCTAAAAAACGACTGTGTTGTATTAAAAAGAACCAGCAATGAATTTTTCACCCAATTAAACAGCCGCCTGCGATCAAAATTCAAGCAACAGAACGGTAACGGTTTTGAAGAAACCAAGATCAGATATCATAAAAATTTCCGATATTTTACCGAACTGTTTGACCAGATTAATGAACTCAAGAACAGTCTCCGGCACTGCAAAAATACCTTAACGGCAACGATCGATTCGCTGGGTGAGTTGCGTGCTGAATCATTTCAATTTCAGGATCAGATCCATCGTGAACTGATTTCAGCCGAGGTTGATCTGGAAAACCTGCTCGCTGCGCTGGAATTTTGTCTCATGGGTGATGAAGACAAGTATGTTTACTGGCTTGAGTTACCGCAAAGACTTTCAAGTAACGATGTTTCCTTTAATGCCGTTCCACTGAACATCGCTGAATTGCTGAAGAGGACTCTCTACGATCGTCTTGACAGTGCCGTTTTTACCTCTGCAACTCTGGCTGTTGATAATTCGTTCGATTACTTCAAGCATCGGGTCGGACTCGATCTTATCGAGGCCAAAGTTGCATCGTCAATTCTGGGTTCACCTTTCAATTATAATAAACAACTCTTGCTCACCGTACCGGATTTTCTGGATGATCCGAGAAATGAGCGATTCAACGAACAGCTGGGTGAGTTAATTAAAGACACCCATCGGCAGCATCCGACCGGAATGCTCGTCCTGTTCACCAATTATTTGACACTGAACAGACTTTACAATGATTTGCAGGTACATTTTGAAGCTGAACGGATTTTATTACTGGCCCAGGGAAAAAGCGGCAGCCGCACGAGTATCATAAACCAGTTTCGGGAGTATCGCGAGTCTATCCTTTTCGGTACCGACAGCTTCTGGGAAGGAATCGATGTACCCGGGGACGCATTGGAATTGCTGCTGATCGCCAAACTGCCGTTTGATGTTCCAAGCGAACCGCTGGTCGCGGCAAAACTTGAAGAAATCAAGAAAAACGGTGGGAATCCCTTCCTGGAGTACTCTGTCCCCGAAGCAATCATCAAATTCAGGCAGGGTTTTGGCCGTCTCATACGGCATAAGGAAGATTTCGGGGCTGTAATCGTTTGTGACAACCGCCTCAATCGCATGCAATACGGCAAGCAGTTTCTGAATGCCCTGCCCGTGGAAGCAAAAATTTACGGTAATAAAGATGATTTATTTCGTGAATTGAAGGTCTGGTTTGCAGATAGAATGTCTCCCTCAGAAAAGGTCAAAGGGCATCATGCGAAAGAATGAATTCCTTATATCGATGCAGCCGTTATCCCTGGATGATTTTAACGCATTTCTGAAATCAGATGCTACGATTCGTTTTACAGACGAGGTACGATCACGGATAGATGCGGCACGTACAGTAATCGATAACATATTAGCGGCAAAAAAACCGGTGTACGGTGTGAATACAGGGTTCGGTAATTTCTCTGAAGTGCGTATTCCACCTGAAACCGTAAACGAACTTCAGCGCCGGCTGGTTCTCAGCCATGCTGCCGGTATCGGTCCGCCCATGCGGCACGATATTGTCCGATTGCTGCTGTTGTTAAAAATCAAATCGCTGGCATTCGGCAGATCGGGTTGCCGATGGGAAACATTGCAATTGCTGGCTGATATGCTCAATCATCAAATCCTGCCCTTCGTTCCAGAGAAAGGTTCAGTCGGTGCCAGCGGTGATCTGGCTCCGCTGGCGCATCTGGCCCTGGTCATGATCGGTCTGGGCAGCGCTTATGTACCGGCTTCAGGAGCAAAAGAACAGCAGCAATGGCAACTTATGGATGGTGGACCCGCCCTTGAAAAGTTTCAACTAAAACCGATATCGCTTAAGGCGAAAGAGGGATTGGCGATTCTCAATGGCACACAGGCGATAACCGCCTATGGAATCTGGGGCCTGCTCAAGGCATGGCAATTGATTAAAACTGCCGATATCATCGGTGCCATGACACTCGAGTCGCTGCTCGGAACGTTAACCCCTTTCGATGCACGTATTCACCAGGTCCGAAGCCATCCCGGACAGTCAGTGGTTGCTCAAAATTTTCGGCAGGTTCTGCTGGGAAGCCCGATTGTCGCCTCGCATAAAAACAGTGATCATAAAGTTCAGGATGCCTACAGCCTGCGGTGCATACCGCAGGTTCATGGTGCCGTCCGTGACGGTATGGCCTACATAACGGAAGTTTTTCTGCGTGAGGCCAATAGTGTAACCGATAATCCGCTGGTCTTCACCGAGACAGGTGAAGTGCTCTCGGGTGGTAATTTCCATGGGGCACCGGTAGCAGGGGCAGCTGATTTTATGGCAATCCTGTTAACCGACCTGGCGAGTATTTCAGAACGAAGGATCGAGCATATGCTGGATCATTCGGTAAGCGAACTCCCGCCTTTTTTAACCCGTGAAGGAGGCCTCAATTCAGGTTTTATGATGGCACATGTTTCAGCCGCAGCGCTGGTCTCGGAATGCAAGGTTCTCGCGCATCCGGCGAGTGTGGACTCTATTCCCACGTCAGCCAATAAGGAGGATCATGTCAGCATGGGATTGCATGCAGCCCGCAAAGCGGCTGAAATTGTCGACAATTTCGAACAGATCCTCGCGATTGAACTGCTTTGTGCCTGTCAGGCTCTTGACCTGCGGAAACC
>WOR8_10000467_pt1 | contig 56591 bp, 50 predicted proteins | sample DeeMarSeWOR38_10_FD_19890 | JGI IMG/M metagenome (IMG submission 19890)
GCCGCCGTCAGGCTTTTGACGGCGCGGTGCCTGACGATGTTCCCGTCGAATAACGACTGCACGAAGGAGAACATCATGAACGTTCGTTTCGAGAGATTGGCGCTGCTCGCAGCCGCAGCCTTCATACTGCCCGCCTGCAGCGCAACGCAGCACAGGGCCGAGGTGCAGGATGACGGCGCCGAGCGGGTGACCGTCGGCACGGTACAGCGCGAAATACGGGTAGGCATGACCTCCGCGGAGGTGGCCGCGATCCTGGGCGCGCCCAACATCGTGTCGACTGACGCCGAGCGGCGCGAAGTCTGGATCTGGGGGTCTCCAGCGACGTTTCCTACTCCCGCAGCAGCGGCGTCGTGGCCGGCCTTCTGATCGGTAGCTCTGGCGGCGGAGCCGGTGTCGGCAGCAAGAATGCCGGTGCCAGCCGCTCGTCGCAGCGCACTCTGACGGTCATCGTGAAATTCGACGAGGCCGATCGAGTCCGCGATTTCTCCTACCGCACGTCGAGCTTTTGATGCCGCAGGCAAGGAGACTGACATGAACACTCACTTCACCGTGCTGTCGATCGCGTTGGTCGCGCTCGTCGTGGGTGGCTGCGCATCGACGCCAAAAGCCGCGCAGAGCGGCATCGAGCTCCAGTCCTACCAGGCCAGGGAGTTCGAGACGGAAAAGCGAATCGCTTTCTCGGCCACGATGTCCGTGTTCCAGGACCTCGGATTTATCATCGACGACGGCGACTTCGATACCGGGCTCATCACGGCAACCGGGCCCTCTAACCGTCACGACATGGACATGAGCGACCTGCTGGCGCAGGTGTTTGCGGGCGTCGACACCCGGGGTGCGACATACCGTCGGGCGACGGCTTTCGTCGAGCAGATGCCCTCCGGGAAAATCCGTATCCGCCTCAATTTCGTCGATAACATCATCGCGACGGCAGGCACGCCCCTGCAGACCCGGCCGGTGCAGGAACCGGCGTTCTACCAGGCCACGTTCGAGCAGATCGACAAGGCGATTTTCGTGAGGTCAGCGACGACCTAGAGGACGCAGAGCGGCGCAGTGCTCAGCGGCAGAGCTCGTCCATTTTCGCCTTGGTCTCGGCGACGGTCGCGGCGGCCTGCTTCTCGCTCAGGTACTCGCGCTCGCCGGCGTCGTTGGTGCGATACAGCCTTGGCGCATTCACGTAGGACTCGAAAATCTCGGTTGCACGTTTGCAGTAATAGGCGTCGGCCGCCTCGCGCTCGGCGCGTTCCTCGGCGGTCTCGCCGGGATATGCGTAACCGTCGTCGGTCTCCGTTTCCTCGAGATCGTCGAGGGTGCCGCCCGAGTGCCATACCAGCTGCACGCTGACTGCGTCTTCGTGGCCGGGCGTGTCGGCATAATGGCGCTTGCCGTTTTCGTCGATCCAGGTGTAGATCGCTTTCATGGTGTCGACGAAATGCGTCTTGCCGCTTGCATCGACCCACTTCCAGACGTCGGCGGCCGCCGGCAGCGACAGGCCGATCGTCAGAACGAGAATCGTGAGTAAAGTCTTCATAGCAGCTCCTGGCAGAGCCAAGTATGGTCTTTTGCGCCCGCCGAACCGGTGACTGGCGTCACAGATTCGCGCTGGCGGGTGCCGCCTCAGGGCGCTGGCGGCGTGATTTCGTAAAGTCCGAAGCCGCCCTCGAAGAGCAGTTCCCGGATGCGGGTGCCGGTGAACGCATCGACGCGCGTGGCGGTATCCGGGTCCGCCGACTCCAGCCATTGTCGGAACAGCCCGGCGTGTATGACCAGGTGGCTGTAGCCGAGGCCCAGCAGGCGGTCTGCGATCGCGTCACCGGACGCTGACTGCTCGGCAATGCGGGTGAAAACCTCAGTCACCAGGATCGCGTCGGCCTCGAAATAATAGCGGCGATTGCCAAGGTACAGGCCCAGGACCTTCTTGCCCCGCGGAACGACCTGATTGGCGAGCGCAATAGCCGCGTATTCCGGGCGCTTCTGCAGGACGTAGGTATCGTAATCCTGCCTCCCCGTCACGTAGGGCAGCGGGTCGATCTTGCCGAACAGCCCATAGGCGTACGACAGGTTGGGCACGAAATACACGGCGACGAGCAATGCCGTCACGGCGTTGGCCCACGTTGTCGATGGCAGACGCTTTTCCAGCACTTGCTGGATGGCGCGCAAGCCGTAGGTCGCGAGCACGACGAGCGGCGGAACGATCGTCGCAATCCATCGCACGCGCATGTCCGTCAGCAGGAATACCAGTACGACCATCAGGATCGCGTAGGACGCCAAAAACCGTTGCTCGCGACGACTTCCACCCGTTCCCCGCGCCAGCACGAGCAACGCCAGCGGCAGCATTAACAACAGCGGATTCAGGCGACCGTCGAAGTATTTCGGGTTGTCATCCTCACCCTCGAAAAAGATGCGCACCGGGATCGCGAGGGTATACGGCAGGCTCTCCTCGTACACCAGCCGCCGCGTCAACAGCGGTCCGAGCGGCTTCTCTTTTCTTGGCGACGGCTCCCGTACAACGGCGCGTGCGTGTGTCTCTGCATCCCCGGCATCGACAGAGGAGATTTGCTCGTGCGCGGTCGCGGCGAACACGCCCTGCGCCAGCGGGTAAAGCGGGTTGCCCGTGAGTGCGAAATTACGAACGAGCCAGGGAGAGAACACCAGCATCGAGACCGCGGCAAACAGCACGGCGAACTTCACGGCGTTCAACTGCTCCGCGAACTGGTTTTCGCGCCGGTACAGGTAGAAGAACGGCAGCAGCAGGCTCAGGATCAGGAACGAAACCAGCGCATTGTACTTGGTGCCGAGCGCCAGGCCGCTGCAGATGGCCGCGAGCAGCAGCCAGCGCCATTTGCCCGTATCTTCTAGCCAGACGAGCGCGCTGAACATCGCGGCGGTGGTAAAAAAGATGAGTCCCAGGTCGACGTATACCGTCACTGACAGTTTTACGATGAGCGGCAGCGTCAGGAACATCAGGCCGGCAAGCGCGGCCCAGGAAGGCCCGATCCTGCGCCTGACAAAGAGAAAGATGATCAGCGCCGTCAACAGAGCAAAGGTGAAATGCAGGTACTTCGCCGCGATATCGTGGCCAAGTGCGACCGGAGCCATGTAGAGAATGTCGAGCAACTGCGGGTAATACGAAAACGGTATGTCCGCCCTCTCGTAAATGCCGCCGGCCTCGACCCAAAGCTTGGGCACCGCGAGATGATGCGTCAGTGCATCCCGGCTGACCGGCGGGACGCTGGCCAGCAGGACAATCCACGCTACGTGGAATACATAGGCGGCGGCAAAAAAAATTCTGGCCCTGGTTGACATCGACTAACCCACGCGGCGTTGAATGGGCAGTCTACACGGGGTCTTTCGCCACACAAGAACGCAGCTCTCACTCCGGCTAACTCCGGTCGATGCGATGCCAGCTGGCTGTCGGCGAACGTTTCTTCCAGCCGTAATACGGATGCCGACGCAGCAATTCGGGTTTGCGAAACAGCACGACCAGCAGGCCACCCGCCACGAACCCGCCGACGTGCGCCCAGAACGCCACACCGCCCTTCGCACCCACCGACCCGAAGCCGCCGATTACCTGCAGCAGGAACCAGTATCCGAGCATGAACACCGCCGGGACGGCGATCGTCGTTACGAAAAAACCGAGGAATATGAGCAGGTGGACGTGCACACGCGGATACAACAGCACGTAAGCGCCCATGACGCCGCCGATTGCACCCGAAGCGCCAACCATGGGCACCGTGGACTGCGGGTTTGCGCCGACCTGCAGCGCCGCGGCACCGACGCCGCACAACAGGTAGAAGAGTACGAAGCGCACCGGCCCCATCGCGTCCTCCACGTTGTTGCCGAAGATCCACAGGAACCACATGTTGCCGATGATGTGCAGCCAGCCGCCGTGCATGAACATCGAGGTGAACACCGTCGGCCAGCGCGACGCATCGCCCAGTTCGCACCAGCTGGTCGCGCTAAGCTGAATCTGTGTGCCCGCCGGCACGGTACCCAGCAACTCACCGGGTATCAGCCCGAGCTGGCAGATCGAGCCCGCCAGCGCCGGATTCGAACCCAGCCCCTGCACGATCACCCACACGAGGACATTGACGGCGATGATGCCGAATGTCGCGTAGGGAACCAGCACCTGCGGATTGTCATCTCGGATCGGGAACACGTTCGATTTCCGGTGGCGGATTGGCCTACACTCACGCATCCGGAGCGGGAGCACCCGTGCAAAGCGAGAACATCATACACATCGTCGGGTGCCATGCCGAAGGCGAAGTCGGCGACGTCATCGTCGACGGCGTAGCCGCACCACCCGGCGAAACCATCTGGGACCAGTCACGCTGGATAGCGAAAGACCAGCGCCTGCGGCAACTGGTGCTGAACGAACCGCGCGGCGGCGTATTCCGCCACGTCAACCTGCTCGTACCGCCCCGTCACCCGGATGCCGTCGCCGCGTTCATCGTCATGGAACCCGAGGACACGCCGCCGATGTCGGGCTCCAACTCGATCTGCGTGGCAACGGTGATTCTCGAAACGGGCATCGTGCCGATGGCGGAGCCAGAGACGGACCTGTTGCTCGAGGCGCCCGGCGGACTGGTCCGGGCGACGGCCCACTGCGAAGCCGGGAAAGTCCGCTCTGTGCGGATTCGCAATCTGCCGTCATTCGCCTGTGCACTGGATTCGCCGCTGCACGTACCAGGGGTCGGGCGCCTGAAAGTGGACACCGCCTACGGCGGCGACAGCTTCGTGGTGGTCAACGCAGAAGACCTGGGATTCGAGCTCGTAGCGCGTGAGGCCAGGCAACTCGCGGAACTCGGCGTCCGCATCTCCACTGCCGCTACCGAGCAACTCGGATTCACCCACCCGGAGAATCCGGACTGGACGCACATTTCGTTTTGCCTGTTTGCCGCACCCGTGCAAAGAACCGGCGACCTGCTGCAAACGCGCCACGCCGTCGCCATCCGGCCCGGCAAGATCGATCGTTCCCCGACGGGGACGGGCGTGTCGGCGCGCCTCGCGCTGCTGCACGCCCGCGAGGCGATCGCGCCGGGAGAGACCCTGCTCGCGCGTTCGATAATCGGCTCCAGGTTCACAGGACGGATCGAGGGCGAGACGATGGTCGGCGACATGACGGCGGTCATTCCGAGCGTCGAGGGGCGCGCGTGGCGTACGGGCGATCGGCAGATCTTCGTCGACCCGGACGATCCGTGGCCGCAGGGTTACAGGATTTCAGATACCTGGCCGCAGACCTAGATCGGCAGTACCGTGGAATGCTTGATCTCGGACAGCGCGATACTCGAGTTGATCTCCTGTATCCCGGGCAGCTGCGACAGTTTCTCGAAGAAGAACTGCTCGTACGACTTGATGTCCTCGGTGACGATGCGCAACAGGAAGTCGACGTTGCCGAGCAACACGTAGCAGTCGAGCACCTCGGGATAGCTGCGGACAGCCTCCGCGAACGCCGCGAGATTGCTGCGACCATGGGAGGTGAGCTTCACGTGCGCGAACACCATCGTGTTCAGGCCGATCTTCTCCCGGTCGATCTTCACCGGCTGGTCGCGAATGATCCCTTCCTCGCGCAGCCCCTGCATGCGGCGCCACACGGCAGACTGCGACAGCCCGATCTTCTCGCCGATTGCCGCCGCATTGATGCCCGGCTGCGACTGCAGCAGGTCGAGGATCCTGCGGTCCACGGAATCGATACGGACAACCTGCATAATTCATTCTCTTTTTAGTCTGATATCGCATAAATTATGCGCAATACCTGCACTTATAACAAGAATTAGAGACAAAATTCGGCGTTCAGAAGGATATATTAGCGAGCAGCTTTCCTTGCATCGGGGCTGCTTCCATGGGCGTTTTCAACCATCCCGAATTTGATCATCACGACTCGATTCATTGCCTAGAAGACCCGGCCTCGGGCCTCAAGGCGATAATTGCCATTCACTCGACCGCACTGGGCCCCGCTGCCGGCGGTTGTCGGCGCTGGACTTATACCAGCGACGATGCAGCGCTTACCGACGTGTTGCGCCTGTCGAAGGGCATGACCTACAAGAATGCCGTAGCCGGCCTGCCTTTCGGTGGCGGCAAGGCGGTGATACTGGCCAGTGAGCAGGCACCCAAGTCCAGGGCCCTGTTCGAAGCGTTCGGCCGCGCGGTCGACTCGCTGCAAGGTCGATACATCACGGCGGAAGACGTTGGGATCTCGGTCGATGACATGCGCATCGTGCGCGGCGCAACGCCGTTCGTTTCCGGGCTTCCGCAAGACGGCGCCGGTGCCGGCGGCGATCCCTCCCCCTGGACCGCGCTCGGCGTGTTCCACGGCATCGAAGCGGCCGTGGCAGCGCGGCTGGGCAAGGATTCGCTCGCCGGTGTGTCGGTGGCCGTGCAGGGCATCGGCCACGTCGGCATCTACCTGTGCAGGCTGCTTCATGACGCGGGGGCCAGGCTCCTGGTCGCCGACGTCGACGGGGACAAGCTGAAGAGCCTTGCCGAGGAGCTCCCGGCCGAGGTGGTCTCTCCGAGTGACATCCTGTTCTGCGACGCCGACGTGCTTGCACCCTGTGCACTCGGCAATGTACTCAACTCCGACACCATCCCGCGGATCCGCGCGAAGGTGGTGGCTGGCGCCGCGAACAACCAGCTCGCGTCGGCAGAAGACGGCGCAAGACTGACCGGCCGCGGCATCCTTTATGCACCCGACTACGTCATCAACGCAGGTGGCGTGATCAGCGTCGCCCGCGAGTACCTCGGCGACAGCACTGAGGACCAGGTCCGCAGCGAAGTCTGCCGCATTCCCCGGCGACTCGAGCGGATCTTTGCCGATGCCGAAAGCAGCGCGCGACCCACCAACGTCGTCGCCGACGAGCTCGCGCGGCGCATCGTCGCAGAGGGCGACGATCGCGCACCTGAAAGCCAGCCAACAGCAGGCCGCCTTATCGCGTAAAATACGTCGGCTGCCTGCTGCCAACAAAAAGGACACTGCAACGAATGGCAACCAAGAAGTCACGACTGCACATCCCACGGCCGACGGCGCGCCCGGGCGAAAGGCCCGATTTCAGTTACCTCGATCTATCGGAAGCCGGCAGCGTCGACAAACCGTCGATCAATGCCCGCACCAAGGATGTCGAGTACCTGAGTAGCGGCCTGGTGCGCATTCTCGACGACGAGCACCACGCGGTAGGCCCGTGGAACCCCGACCTGGACCCGGCGAAACTGCAGGTTGCGCTGCGCTGGATGCTGCTCAACCGCCATTTCGACAAGCGCATGTGGCAAATCCAGCGCCAGGGCCGCATCTCTTTCTACATGGAAGCCAGGGGCGAGGAAGCCGTTTCAATCGGTGCCGCGATGGCGCTGCGCTCGGGCGACATGTGCTTCCCCTCGTACCGCAACCAGGGCCTGTTCATGTATCGCGGCGTCAAGCTCGTGGACATGATGTGCCAGTGCCTGTCGAATACGCGGGACATGTGCAAAGGCCGGCAGCTCCCGATCATGTACCACTCGAAGAGCGGCAACGTGTTCTCGATTTCCGGAAATCTCGCGACCCAGTATCCGCACGCGGTGGGTTGGGCGATGGCCTCGGCAATCAAGGGAGAGGACCATATCGCGGCCTCCTGGCTCGGCGACGGCAGCACGGCGGAAGCGGATTTTCACCACGCGCTGACCTTTGCGGCCGTATACCAGGCGCCGGTCATCCTGAACGTCGTCAACAACCAGTGGGCTATCTCGACTTTCCAGGGAACGGCCGGCGGTGAGCGGCGGCCGTTCGCGGCGCGCGGCCTAGGGCTGGGGATCCCAGGCATCCGCGTCGACGGCAACGACCTGCTGGCGGTTTATGCCGTGACCCTGTGGGCGGCAGATCGCGCGCGCCGCGGCGGCGGGCCAACGCTGATCGAGAACGTCACCTACCGGGGCGGCGCGCACTCGACCAGCGACGATCCGTCCAAGTACCGGCCCAAGGACGAGTGGGATTCGTTCCCGCTCGGCGACCCGATCGAGCGACTGAAGCAGCACCTGATCGCCGAGGGCCACTGGTCGGAGAAGAAGCACGAGGCGCTCGAGGAAGAACTCAAAGCCGAGGTTCACGCGGCCTGGAAGGACGCACAGCAGTACGGCACGATGACGGAGGGGCCTTTCCTCGATCCCTCGACGATGTTCGACGACGTGTACGCGGAGTTGCCCCACCATCTCGAGTCGCAGCGCCGCCGCCTGCTGGAAATCGAGTCCGGCAACGGCAACGGAGGGGACTCGTAATGGCGCAGATGAATATGATCGAGGCCATCCGCTCGGCGCTCGATATCGTCATGGACAAGGACCCGAACGTCGTGGTGCTCGGCGAAGACGTCGGCTATTTCGGCGGCGTGTTCCGATGCACTGACGGCCTGCAGCGCAAGTACGGCGAACACCGTGTTATCGATGCGCCGATCGCCGAGGGCGGCATCATCGGCGCCGCAATCGGCATGGGCCTGAACGGACTGCGGCCCGTCGCCGAGATACAGTTCGCAGACTACATCTACCCGGGCTTCGACCAGGTCGTCAGTGAACTCGCGAGAATCCGTTATCGCTCCAGCGGCGAATTCTTCTCGCCGGTGACGATCCGCACGCCCTGCGGCGGCGGCATCCGCGGCGGACAGACGCATTCGCAGAGCCCCGAGGCCATCTTCGCGCATGTCAGCGGCATCAAGACGGTCATGCCCTCGAATCCCTACGATGCCAAAGGGCTGCTGATCGCGTCGATCGAGTCGGACGATCCGGTGCTGTTCTTCGAGCCCAAGCGTATCTACAACGGCCCGTTCGACGGCGATCCCGAGAAACCCGCCGTCGGCTGGAGTTCGCATCCCAAGGGCGACGTTCCGGAAGGTCATTACACCGTGCCGCTCGGCGAAGCGGAAGTTGTGCGCGAAGGCAGCGAATTGACGATCATCACTTACGGCACGCTGGTGCACGTCGCCGTGGCCGCCGCAGATGCAACGGGTGTGGATGCCGAAGTCGTCGACGTGCGCAGCATATCGCCCCTCGATGTCGATACGCTGTCCGAATCGGTCAAGAAGACCGGGCGCTGCATCGTTGCGCACGAGGCAACGCGGTTCGGCGGCTACGGGGCCGAACTCGCCGCGCGCATCCAGAAGGAGTGCTTCTGGCACCTCGAGGCGCCGATCGGGCGTATCGCCGGTTGGGATACGCCTTACCCGCACGCGTTCGAGTGGCAGTACTTCCCCGGCAAGAAACGCATGATGGCCGGCATTCGCAGCATGATGGAGATCGAATGAGCGAGTACATCTTCAAGCTCCCGGACCTCGGTGAGGGGACGGTCGAGTCCGAGATCGCCGAGTGGTTCATTGCCGTCGGCGACCAGGTCAACGAAGAAGACGTCGTCGGGACGATGATGACCGACAAGGCGGCCGTCGAGTTGTCATCGCCGGTGTCCGGGAAAGTCGTCAAGCTCGCCGGCGAACCGGGCGACATCGTTGCTGTCGGCGCGCCGCTGGTGGTCTTCGAAACCGACGCGGCACCGCCCGCGGCACCGGAGCCGGCACCGGCGGCGAAAGACGCTGGGGCCGCAACGAAACAGGCCAGGCCCGAGCAGCCGGCACCGGCGGCCGAAGCCGAACCCGCTCCGCAGCCGCACGCGGCAACGCTGGACCGCAAGCGCGTAATGACCTCGCCCGCAATACGCCGGCGAGCGAAGGAACTCGGCGTGGATCTCGCGGCCGTGCCGGGCTCCGGTCCCGGCGGGCGCATAACGCGCACCGACTTCGACCGGTACATCAGGCGGCAGGCCGTGGCAGGCATCGCCCCGCAGGCCCCCTCTGCCGCCGCGCCGGCGGCGACGACGACCGAAGTCAAGGTCATTGGCCTGCGGCGCATCATCGCCGAACGCATGGCGGCCGCGAAGCGTGAAATTCCGCATTTCGCGTATGTCGAAGAGATCGACATCACCGAGCTCGAGGCGCTCAGGAAGCACCTCAATGGCAAACGCGCCGACCCGTCGGAGCGCCTGACCTTGCTACCGTTCCTCGGCCTCGCGCTGATCCGCGCGTTGCGCGATTTCCCGCAATGCAACACGACCTACGACAAGGAACGCAACGTGCTGTTGCGACACGGTGCCGTGCACCTGGGCATCGCAACGCAAACGCCTGACGGCCTCAAGGTGCCGGTCGTTCGGAATGCACATGCGTTGTCGATGGACGCGCTGGTCTCGGAGATCCGCCGGGTGTCGCAGGCGGCGAAGGACAACAGTGCGAAGAAGGAAGAGCTGAGCGGCTCCACGATCACGATCACCAGCCTCGGCAAGCTCGGCGGCATCGTTTCCACGCCGGTCATCAACCAGCCCGAGGTTGCGATCATCGGTGTCAATCGTGCCGTCGAACGGCCGGTCGTCGTGAATGGGCAGGTTGCGGTCAGGCTGATGATGAACCTGTCGTCATCTTTCGATCACCGCTTCGTCGACGGCTACGACGCGGCGGCCATGATCCAGAGCATCAAGGAGATGCTCGAACACCCGGCGACGATATTCCTGCCACAGTGAGCGGCTACCTCTTCGAGCCCCCGCCGCCGGTCTCGGTCGAGATCGCCGGCCGCGACGCCCGGTTTCCGGTCAATCGCATTTTTTGCGTCGGACGCAATTACGCGGCGCACGTACGCGAAATGGGCTTCGATCCGGACCGCGAGCAGCCCTGTTACTTCACCAAGGCGAGCTGCTGCATCGCGCCGTCCGGCAGCGAGATACCGTACCCGCCGGCCACGACCAACTACCATCACGAGATCGAGCTGGTCGTCGCTATCGGCAAGCCCGGCTTCGAGCTGGCGGAAGACGACGCGCTGTCGGTGGTGTATGGCTACGCCTGCGGCCTGGACATGACGCGACGCGATCTGCAGACGGCGTCCCGCGAAAGCAAGGGGCCCTGGGATTCGGGCAAGGACTTCGAGAACGCCGCGATCGTCAGCCCGATAAGACCGGCAGCGGAGACCGGTCACCCGGTCAGCGGCCGCATCGAGCTCTGCGTGAACGGTGAACAACGCCAGGACTCGGACCTCGCAAACCTCATCTGGTCCGTGCCGGAGATCATCGCTCACCTGTCACGGTTCTACCGCCTCGAACCGGGCGACCTGATCTTCACGGGCACGCCGGAAGGAGTGGGTCCGGTCGGCCCGGGCGACCGCATTACCGGTAGCGTAGCGGGCGTCGGCGAGATCGCTCTGCAGATACGAGCATAGTTTCGCCCCACTACGCGAATTTCAGCAGCATGACGACGCTACCGAGCGCAAGCGACGCGAGCAACACGGTCACCAACAGCACTGCGCTGGGATGCCGCACGCGCAAGAGCGTCATCTGCATTTGCCACTCCGAGATTTTCGTCGCCTCCCCTAGGTGAGGGATCAGCTGCTCCTCGAGCTGCCGGCGGTCGTAGATCGATCTGCGGGGTTGCCCGAGCAGCACGGCCTGGTTGCGGGTGGCAATGGCCGAATCGCTGAAGACAACCTGATTCAGCGAGCTCCTGCTCTCGCGGCCGCGGTGGTCGCGAAGTGCGACCCGATTGCCGCGCAACCCGATCGACGTGCGCAGTATCGCCCGCGTCATCCAGTACATCATGGCCGTTATTGCAACCAGTCCGGCGAGCGGCAACGCGAGACCGAACAGAGTCAGCCACTGGGCACGCACGACGGCGAGGACGACAAACGCCGACATCAGGAGTGACATCGCGGCGAGCGCTATTCGCGCGCTGCGCTCCGCCCTGCGAACCACCGCGGGGTCAGGCCGCAACCACACCCAGTCGCTGGGAGGGCTGGCCGGGTCGGCCGTCGCAGTCGGCGATCGGGCTGGTCGTTTCGCAGTGGGCTCGAGGAAACCCTTCAGCATCAGCCCTGCGAGGACCAGCAAAAACAGCGCGATTCCGATCCACGAGACCGCTGAATAGAAACCGCGCTGCTCACGGGTCCCGCGCAGCACTTCCTCGAGACCCACCGAACTGAAATCATCGAGGCGCTGGCCTGCCGCATCCAGCCGGTAAACGCGCAGGTTGTCCCAGTCGCTGACCAGGGCACCGGCGCCGAACGGCAGGATCGCAATCGGGTCGGCATCATCCGGCAACGCCAGCCGCTTGACGAAACGCCAGTCCTCGTCGAAGACGTAGATGCCGCCGTCGCGCAGGTTGCTGCGCATGTTGTTCACCCACCACCGCCCGGCGACTCGCGCGAAATGCGTCGGCCATCGTTCTCCCCGCGACGCGGCTTCTTCGGTGATAACGTCGATACTCGAACCGGTCTCCGGCAACCCCGTGCCGCCGATATCGAACGCGGCAAGCCGGTGATTGTTGGTGTCCGCGACGAGCAGGCGACCATCGTCGACGAGGAGCTGGTTCGGGAACCGGAGACCGCTAGCGAGCGACGCCAGTTGCTCGCCGTCGACCGAGAACCTGCGCAGCGTGTGCCGCGGCGTGTCGCTGAAATAGATGGCGTTGCTACCGGGATCGACGTAAGCATGGAAGGTCGAGCGAAAATCGAGTAGCGGTGCACCGAAAGGCTCGCACTGCATGCTCTGCAGGTCGCAGCGGGCGAGACCGTTACCCGGTTCCGGGTCGAAAATCGAGCGCCTGCTCTCCAGCCTCAGGTATGCGCGCAGGTTATCCAGGAAGTCGCGGGGGTCGCTCCCGCGACGAACCAGTAAATCGCCATTCGGGAAGAACGCGATGCCGCCGATGACCCGGGTAACACCGAGTTTCGCGAGGTCGACGTGGCGAACGAATCCGCCTTGCGGGTCGTGCTGCAGCAGGTGGTTTTGTACCTGGATGTACACCTGGCCGGAAGGTGCCCGCACCAGCTGTGCCGGTCCGCCGAAGTCGAGCGCCCGGCCGTCTGCCCAGACTTTCACTGCAATCGCTATGGCCGCCAGGACCAGCACGGCCGCTGCGGCTGCAGGATGGACTTTTGCGTTCAGATTCATGCGCGAGGCCCCGGAAACCATCGACTACCCTACTGTGTGCCGCCGCGGCACGACGCGAACGGGTCCACAGTTGGTGCATTACGGCTCCCTGCAACACGCGGGACGAGGGAGTACGGCTGACCGAATCTCCCGGCGCAGCCGCAATCGCGCGAACTCCGTCCCACTACAGTGGACTAATAAAGGCAGACAACAAGTATCGGGGTCGTCGATGACAAGAATCCTGCTTGCCGGTGTCCTGCTACTCGCCATCGTGTCCTGCGGCGGTGACGGCGGAGGCGATACGCCATTGCCGCCTGCGGCGCCCACCGGCCCCACCGCGTCGGAGCAACTCGCGGAGGACCTGCAAGGCCTGCCGCTCGATCATTTCTATTTCGAATCGTTCAAGGCGCTGGTCCTGAGAAGTCCCGAGACCGTCGTCTGGGAAGCTCTCGAATCCACCTTCCCCCTGCAGGCCGTCGAACTCGACGACCTTTCAGATGAATTCCAGCGCGAGACCTTTGCCATGTACCAGGTGGTGCTCGATGGCCTGCGCAGCTATGACCGCGACACGCTCACGGCCGATGAGAAGCTCAACTACGACATTTACGCGTATTTCCTGCAGGACGCGGTGGAGCGCCTCGATTTCATCTATCACGACTTCCGCGCCACCTACATGAGCTTCGGCGTGCAGAGCAGTACGCAGCGGTTCTTCACTGACATTCACCCGCTGAGCTCACCGCAGGACGCAGAAAACTACGTTACGCGCCTGGACCTCGTGGACGAAAAGTTCGACCAGCTGATCGACCATTTGGACCGGCAACGCAGCGCGGGGATCGTCGAGCCCGCACTGTCGATGAACATCGCGCTCGACCAGGTTGCGTCGATCGCCGGCAGCAGTACCGACAGCAATCCCTACTTCGCCCGGATCTCCGCCCGCATCGGGCAGATCCCGAACCTGACGGTCGCCGACAGGGATGCGCTGCTCACGCGCGCCCGGGCCGCCATCGAAAACAGCGTAACGCCCGCCTACCGGCGCCTGCGGGACCAGCTCGACAACCTGCGCGGCAATGCGCCGCCCGTCATCGGCGTCGCCCAGTATCCGCGCGGCCGCGAGTGGTATGCGTACGCGCTGCGGCATCATTCGACCACCGACCTGACGCCGGCGGAGGTGCATCAGCTCGGCCTCGACGAACTGGCGCGCATTCATGCCGAGATGCGCCTGATCTTCGACGAACTCGGCTATCCACAGAACGAATCACTGGAACAGCTCTATCGTCGCGTGGCGCTGGACGGCGGCATCGTTCCCGCGGCCGACGTGAAGCCCGCTTACGAGTCGATCATTGCAGACGCGGAGTCGCGCGTGGCGGAGGCGTTCGATATTTTCCCGTCTGCGGCGGTCATCGTGTGGCCCGACCCGTCCGGCGGCTTCTACATCGGCCCGTCCTTCGACGGCTCGCGACCTGGCGCATTCTACGCGGGCACTACCAGCAACCAGGCCTATTTCTCGATGCCGTCGTTGACCTACCACGAGTCCGTGCCGGGCCATCACACGCAGATTGCGATCGCCATGCAGCAGGATGTGCCCGCATTCCGCAAGATCGTCGGGTTCACCGGCTTCGTGGAAGGATGGGCGCTGTATGCGGAACGCCTGGCGCACGAACTGGGCTGGTACGACGGCGACCCTTACGGCGAACTCGGGCGCCTGCAATTCGAGGCGCTGCGCGCCCACAACCTCGGATGGTCGTTCGACGACGCCGTGCAGTTCAATCGTGACAACGTCGGCACGTCGCTCGGATCATCGCGCGGCGCGGCGGCGCGCTACAGCGTATGGCCCGGACAGGCGACCGCCTACCTGATCGGCATGCTCGAAATCGTGAAGCAGCGGCAACGTGCGATGGACGAACTCGGATCGCGGTTCGATCTGAAAGCGTTTCATCGCACCGTTTTGTCGAACGGCGCTGTCCCACTGGCGCTGCTCGACGACGTCGTGGACCGTTACATCGCGGCGGCGCGAGACTCGTCCTAGTCCGCTATACGGCGTTCGAGCTCCTCGATCCTGGCTTGCTGCGCCTGGATGACCTTGGTCAGCACCGCCACGATGTCCATCGGGCTCAGGCTCGCGCGGTCGCTGTTCGCGACCAGCGCCGGCACGTCTTCCGCGATGAATCCGACGTAGGTCTCGGAGCGATCGTCCCGGTAGTTGAACTGCACGGGCTCCAGCTTCGCGAGCGCAGCGAGCGCGTCCTCGACGCTCAGTGACTCGATATTCTCCTTGCGCGCCCGCGACGAACTGTTCGTCCACACGCCGCCCGCGGACACGTAGGCACCGCTCGCCATCTCGACCGGGTGCTGCGGCCGCTCGACGCCGAATCCGATATTGCCCAGCCTGTCGATGGTGATGCGGTCGATCGAACCGGCGCCGATGGTCAGCGTGTTGGCCCGGTTGTGCAGAATGTAACCCGTATCCCCCGATGACTGGGTGATCATCAGGCCAGCCACGCTGCTGTTCTGCTCGTGAATCTGGATGCTTCCGTTAACCTCCAACCGCTGCTTCGGTTCGGTCGTGCCGATGCCCACGAAGTTCCCGTCATCCCAGACCTGGGACGTTCGGCCAACCGTCGGCTTCTCGAACCTGACCAGGAAATTTTCGTCGCCCTTCATTTCGATGCCCGCGGCAGGCTCTCCGGCCCCGCCGGGTCCTGGTGGCCCGGGCGGTCCGGGTGGTCCGGGAGGGCCCGGAGGTCCCGGCGGCCCGGGCGGCCCCGGGATACCCGGCGCGGGCTGCGCCTCGGCAGCCTCAACGGCGACCGGCTCCGGAGGCGGTTCCTGCGTATCGGCTGCGACCGGGTCCGCGTCCGGTTCGGGCGATTCGGCAGCAGGTTCTTCGGCATCCGAGTCCGCTGGTTCGACAGCAAGCTCCTCGGCGGCCACGTCCGGTTCAGCCGGTGCGGCAGCAACTTCTTCCGCGGCCTCCTCCGGTTCCGGCGACACCGCTTCAGTGCCGGCGACAATAACCGCCCAGTCGGAACTCACGAACCCGGTTGCCCCGTCGTCCAGCTCCACCGCGAACCAGCCAGGCAGGGTCTCGACAAGTGACCTCGGCTTGCTCTTGTGCAGGCGGCCGACGACCGCTGCACTCGCATCCGGCATCTCGCGAATCTTGACGTAGGAATTCACCTCGTCGACAGGAGCGACGAGTTCGGCGCCGACCGACAGCGGCAATACCGCAGCCAACACCACCAGCAATTTTCGCCCGAATGCATTTTTCACGACCATCCCCCTTTGAGCGGGTCAGTCGCTATTTGTGCCACAGCCGGCAGCGATTGAATGTGACGCAGGTCCGCAGTACGTGCTAAGTCCCTGATTGCTGGTCGAATCAGTCCCGCAGGGCGCGCCCGGAATTCGACTTATTCGCCGACGGCCTGGAACTGGTACATCGCTTCGACGATCGGCGACAGCGGCTCGCCGTAACGGCCGAACCAGTTCTGGTAGATGCGACGGATGCGCGCGGTCCGGTACAGCGATGCGAGCGCCCGGTCGGCAGCGAGCCGGAACTCGGTGTCCCCACGCGTAATCATGAAAGCGTAAGGCTCGAACGACAATGCGCTGCGCGTCATGGTGTAGTCGTTCACTGCGTTCGCATTACGGAAGACCTGCCCTACGAGCATCGCGCGGTCGGAGGCGTAGCCGTCAACCTTGCCCTTGTTCAGGAGTGCCATGCCCTCATCGTGGGTCTCGATCGGTACGATCTTGACACGAAAGTCGTTGACCTCCGCGACTCGCCTGACGACGTCTTCAGTCGTCGTGCCCGTGACGACGGCGATACTCTTCTTGTCGAGTTCATCGATCGTCGAAATGGCCTTGACTTTGCGCGACAGGACGGCGCTACCCGTAATGAACGTCATCAGCGTAAAGTCGACGCGTTCGCGTCGCGATAGCGTAACGGTGGAGGCGCCACATTCAATATCGATGTCGTGACTTACAACCGCACCGATGCGCTCCTCCATGGAAACCAGTGGTTTGAACTGAATGTCGATCTTTTCGAGGCCGAGATCGAAACGGATGGCCGATGCGATGTGGCGACAAAGGTCTATGGAATAGCCGACGACATTTCCGTCTTCGTCCTCGAACGAAAGCGGCGGCGCGTCTGCCACGTAGCCGATACGAATAGTACCGGTTTCCGCAATGCGCGCGAGCGTCGGGGAATCGGCAACGGCGCCACCGGACAGCGTGAGCAAAGCGAGAATCACGGCACAGGAACGAAGCATCGATCTATTCCTTGTCTGGAAATGCCGTCCGAGTCTCGCAGCTCGATCGGACCTTGTCCAGAATCGCCCGGCTCCGCGCAAAAAGAAAGCGGCCCGATGGGCCGCTTCCCGGATAAGAGGACGCGTGGGTAGATCTGCTTTGTCGCGCACCCGGCTCTTCACCCAGGCCGCCGGCCTTTCGGCCCGCATTCCAGATTCAGACCCGACTACGTTCTTGATATCGGGCTACCCGGCGTAACGTTCCGGCTTCTTTTCCGAGTTCCGCCTTCACATTCCTTTCGCTTCGCCGGTGAGCTCTCACTCACCGATGTCGCTTCAGGTTCCGCCTTTTTGCGTCCACCGCCCCCGACACTGGATGAGGCTCGGACCTCTTCAAGCAGGGCGGTCGTCAACAAGCGAACTTGCTGGCTAGAGGCTTTCGCCTCACGTTTCACTTTATGCCTTCGCCCGAGCGCCGCAACCCTTTCTTTTGAAACTGTGATTGCAGATTTCTCAAGCTGTTTTTCGTATCCGCCGTTGGGAGATCAAGTTAAAGTGGTTTCACAAGTGTGCGGCGGTGATTCTCCTGCTAACCTGCGCAGGTAAGCGGGAAATCGTTACACGGGGCCTGCGCCAGCAATGAGCCTGATCGAGTGGAATGACGCGTTCGATCTCGGCATCGAGGAGATCGACGTCGAGCACCGCGCGCTCGTCGCGCTGATCAACGCCCTGCACGATGCGATGTCCCTGGGCGCCGGGCGCGCCGACATCATCGAAGGCATTTCCGAGATCTACTCACTCGTATCAGCACATTTCGCGCGGGAAGAGGCGTTCATGCGCGAGACCCGTTACATGGCTTACGCGGAACACAAGGAAGACCACGAGGTTCTGCTGGACGACCTGCGCGATATCATCGACGATGTGAGCCGCAACGGCGAGTACGAGGAGGCGCGGCTGTCAGCTGATCTGCAATACTGGTTCGCGGAGCACTTTCGCACGCACGACGCCCGCCTGCATCGGCATTCGCCCGGCGACGAGCGGCCGCGCGGGTAAACCGTTTACACAACCCTCTGCAACTAGCGCTCGAAGTTTTTCAACTCAGCAACGCAGTGCTGCCCGGTACGATTGTAGGGGTCGCCGCCCGCGTCGTCTTCGATCTCGAGCGACAGGAATTCCAGCTGCCGCCCCGGCTCGTGTTCCGGCCTCTCCAGCCGCGAGTGGCGCTTTCGGACATCAACCGCAGGAATCGGCTCCGCTGTAGTCTTGGCAATAGGCATATCCGTGTCCCGTGATCATTTCCCTCCCCATCATAGTAGGACGTCGACGGGACTCTGTTAATGCTGTCCGTCGGGCAAACGGCACCGTTCGTCGGACAGGACATTGCCTGCCGGATCAGAATTGCGAGGTACGCCGGTTGCGGCGCGAGCTGAGCGATATCGGGGTCGACTTGTAGAGCGGGCGCCGTGTCGGCCTGCCGACGAAAAACCCCTGTGCCAGGTCGACGCCCAGTTCGCCCAGCAATTCGAGCGACTCCGCATCCTGCACATACTCGGCAACCGTCCGCATATTCGCTTCACGGCCGACTTCTGCGATGAGCTTGATCATCTTCTGGTCTACAGGGTTGTTCACGATGTCGTGAACAAACGATCCGTCGATCTTGATGAAATCGAAATGCAGCTTCTGCAGGTAACTGAAGGAGCTGTACCCGGTGCCGAAGTCGTCCAGCGCCAGCTTGCAACCCATCTCGCGCAGTGCGTCGATTTGCAGCTCGACATGCCGCGGGCGCCTCACGGCGAGACTCTCGGTAATCTCGAAGATAATGCGTGTTGGTGGCACGCCGTACTCGCTGAACACCGATGCCACGAACTGCGACAGGTTATCGCTTTCGAACGCATTTGCAGACAGGTTTATCGACAACCTCAGCTGCGGAATTTCCTCAACGTACTCGGCGAATGCTTCCGCCGAATGGCGGATCGCCCAGAGGTCGATTTCCGACATCAGGCCGAAGCGCACCGCCGACGGCAGGAACGCATCGGGGCTCATCAGCTTGCCATCATCGCCACGCAGCCGCAGCAGCACCTCGTGATGCGTCGTAACGCCGGTATCGATTCGATTGATGGGCTGGAAGCGCAACTCGAAGCTGTCGGCATCGACGGCATTGCGCAGCCGGTTCATCCAGCCAACGTCAGATGACGCACGTTCGACCATATGCGATGACTTCTCGAAGAATTGCATGCGGTTGCGCCCCGCGGACTTTGCTTCCCGGCACGCGATATCGGCTTCGGCAATGATCTCGTCGGGATTCGCTTTCGCCCGGTCGATCATCGTGATACCGATACTGCAGTGAATGTGGAACACGCGTTCGTCCTCGACGTGCGCAAGCCGACGCATGTTGGCGAGGATTCGCTCCGCCATCTCCCGGGCTGACGCCTCATCGGTACCGCAATGCAGGATGACGAATTCGTCACCGCCGAAGCGCGCGACGATGTCGTTCGGGTTCACACTGCGCGCCAGTTCATCGGCGACCTTGCGAATCAGCCGGTCTCCCGCGTGGTGGCCGCACGTATCGTTGACGTACTTGAACTGGTCGAGGTCGATGAAAAACAGGGCGCTGCTGTGCTCGTGCACCGCGATATTCGCCAGCTCGACGTTCAGTTCCTCCATCAGGCGGCGCCGGTTGAAAAGCCCGGTCAGGTTGTCGTGATTCGCGAGCTGCGTGAGCATTGCGTCGCGCTCGCTCAGCGCCGTCGCTGTCGTTTCCAGCGCTTCGACAATATCGGAGATTTCGCGATGCTCAGCCGGCTCAAACCTGACGTTAAGGTTGCCACGGGCGAGTTCCTGGATCGGGTCCTGCAGGTCCGAGATCGATGCCAGCGCGCGCCGCAGGGCGCGCCTGCCGTAAAACGCGAATACCGTCAGCAACGCGAGCAGGATGAGGATCGCCACCTTGATGTTGTCGAGCAGGCGATCGTGGAACATGATGAAGTCCAGGTGCATGCCGACAAAGCCGATCAACTCGGTCTTGCTTTCGGTCAGCGCGACAGCGGGATCGAAGGCGAAAAGCCCGTCGTCGGCGAGGGACTCGGTCCAGACGGGTGCGAGGATCTCGAACTCACGGGGATTCGCGATACTGCTCTGCAGCAGGTAGGGCTGATCGCTGCCGACGAGCGCTTCGGCCTCCCGGAGCGTGGAGCGCGCCAGTCTCTCCGGCGGCTCCATCGTCGTTTCGCCGTCGATCGAGAACAGCGGTACACCGTCGGAGCGATAGTATGCAACGCGTCCGATTTCCGGATACTTCCTCACGAAACTCTCGACCCTCAGAAGCGCCTCGCTATCGTCACTGAGATAGAGCGGAGATCCCAGTTCATTGAGTTCTTCCGTCCATTGCAGCGCCCAGCGACTGTAATTGTCCTGCAGCACCCACTGCCCGCCCCAGTAAAGCGCACCGATCGCGAAGACGCCGACGATGCCGGCACTCAGGATCTGGATCCACAGGATCTCGTGGACCAGGACACGCTTGCTGCTGGGCGCCCGAAATCGCTGCAACGCCCTTGCAATCGGACTGGCAATGTTTGCCATCGCCCGCTTCATTGCGCTTCGCCTACCGCGTTTTGATCCGAGGCGTCCGCCGCCACCTCGGGTTTCATGAGGGCATCATTGGTCGCAACCCGAACCTCGGAGAGCTGCGTCAGCGGCGGCAGCGATTCCATCCCGCCTGCCCGCATGCGCTCCAGCACTTTGACGATGGTTGCCGCGATGTCCGACGCGACCGTCGATACACTGATCGCCGCGCCCATCTGCAGCATCGCATCGTTCGAGACGGCCACCGGTACGCGACGGCGATTAGCCTGCTCGAGGACTTCTGCCAGCACGCGCGGACTCAGAATCCGGTTGTCAGGGAACAGCCAGAAGCCGTCGATCTCGTGGATCATGCGTTTGAAGTGATACAGCGTCTCCTGGTCGGAGCCTGCCTCTCGAATCTGCAGATCGATACCGTGTTTCTGAGCTGCGATTTCCGCCTCCGCGCGCAGCGAGTCGTGTCCTGCGCCGATGATCATGCCGACCCGAGCCAACGTGGGATCCAGCGTCTTCCATGCGTCGAGGTGCGCGTCGAGCGGCGCGAGGGCCGATACGCCCCGGCTGTTGTCCGTAACGAGCCCGTAGTCCTGGTAGTTGAAAACCTGGCTGAAAATCACCGGCACCTCGGCCAGCGCCACGGACGAGCGCGCTGCGCGCAGACCGATCGCGACCACGGCATCGGCCCTCGAATCGTTGATTTGCCGAAACGCGAGCACCGGAGGCTGGCTGCGGTCGCCCAGGTCGTAGATCGCGACGTTGTCGAGGCGCTCGCTCAGCTCGTTGGCGACCTCCTCGTAGGCCGGCTGCCGGCTGCTGAGGACGATGGCAACTTGCTGCGGCGGTGGTGGTGGCGGCGGCGCGGTCTGCGGCAGGGGTTGCGGCTCGGGTTCCGGCACGACAACAACGGGCTCGGGCTCCACAACGACTTGCGGAGCCGGCTCCGCGACCTCGGGCTCCGGCTCGAACAGCGCGCAGCCGTTCAGGAGGAGCAATCCCGCTATAGTCACGAGGCGCAGCACGCCCCTGGTTTTCCTGCCGATCCCTTGCACCGGGCTCCTCTCAGCTAGCCGACTGCCGCGCGGCGCCAGCGGCGCCCGCAGTGATTCGATTGCTTGTACCGGATTCGTCAAGCGAGTTCTGTGCGCAGCGTCTTGAGTTTGTAAAATGGAACCCGGATTGCCGGTCTGACGGCGTTATGTCACATTGCCGGCTCATTGCAGCAATCGTGTCGGAGCAAGCGAATGACGGACGAACTCTTTCGCAAGGATTCCTACCTGAAGGAATGCGACGCCGTGGTCGTCGCCACTGGTGACCAGGCGGTAACCGTCGACCGGACGGTTTTTTATCCGCTGGGCGGCGGCCAGCCGGGCGACACGGGATCCATGCACTGGGCATCGGGAAGCGCAAACGTCGTGGATACCCGCTACGGCGACTCTGGCGAGATCCTGCATTGCGTCGCGGATGGCAGCCCGCTCCCGGAAGTCGGCGACACGGTTCACCTGGAACTCGACTGGGATCGCCGCTATCGCCATATGCGCATGCACACGGCGATGCACCTGCTGGGCGCGGTGCTCAAGTATGGTGTCACAGGAGGCAACATCTCCACGGACAAGAGCCGCCTCGACTTCGACATGGAGGACACGGTGGACAAGGATGCCGTCGGCGCAGCGCTGCAGGCGCTCGTCGAAGAAGATCATCCCGTCCGTTGCCGCTGGATCAGCGACGCGGAACTCGACGCCAACCCGGAACTGGTAAGGACGATGTCAGTGCAGCCGCCCCGCGGCAAAGGCGAGATACGGCTGCTCGAAATAGAGGGTGTGGACCTGCAGCCTTGCGGCGGCACTCACCTGAAGTCCACCGCCGAAGTCGGCGCGGTACGTATCGGCAAGGTAGAGAAGAAAGGCCGCCGCAATCGGCGCGTCAACATTCATCTCGACGATTGATTCGTCTTGTCAGGGCGCTGCGCCGTCCGTGATCCACTGCCGGATCGCATCGATCTCCGCCTGCGGCAGCGCACCTGAAGGCGGCATCTGCGACGCGGCGGTACCGTCGATCTTGTGGACGAGGTAACTGTTGTCGGGTTGCCCGGGTTCGACACGATCGATGGCCGGGTCCTGGATACTGGCGACGTTGACGAGCGAAGCCAGGCTGGCCGCTTCGCTGCTCAGGTCCATCACGCCGGGAAGCACAGCACCGTTGCCGTCGTGACACGTCGCGCACTTCGGCCTGAATACGACCGCCTGTATCTGAGACAGCGTCGGGCCGATCATCACCGGGGTCGTGATCGTGAACTGCGCGGTGAAGTCGCCGCCGGCAATACCATTGCCGGAAGGCAGGTTGCCGAAGAACTCGCCGTCGAGCGCATTGCCGTCGAGGTCGAGGATCGCGGTCGTTACGCCGCCGAGTAGCTGGATCCGGTACGTGTCGTCCGCGAGCGTGACACCCGTCAGGTCGAATACCGCACTTTGTGGGTTTGCGGCCGGCACGGTGATCGCGGCCGCGGTTATCGGTACCTCGTTGCCGTCGGCGAACGTGCCGTCACCACCACTCGCGGTAAGCAGAAACGTTGTGGCATCGACAGTGGCCTGGTTCAGTTCCCGGCTGAAGCCGGCAACGATGTTCGCCGGCTGTGCGGCGAGTGCCGCGTTGGGCATCGGAGACAGCGACGTCACGGTGATCGGGTCCAGTACGACGACGCGGTCGTCGATTGCGCCGTCGGTAATCCATTGCCGGATCACGTCGATCTCGGACTGCGGCAATGCCGCCCCGGGCGGCATCTGCTGGCCGGCGGACGCGGTGCCTTCGAGCTTCTGCACGAGGTAACTGTTGGCGGGATCGCCCGCCTCGACCCGCTGCAATGCCCCATCCTGGCTGCTCTGGATACCGACGAGCATCGCGTAGCTGTTCGCCTCCTCGAGGTTCAGGCTCGCGGCCGCGTTGGCGCCCGCATGGCAACCGGAGGTCGCGCAGTCGGGCGTGAAAACGTTGGCCTGTATTTCCGAGAAATTCGGCCCGAACCCGGCAGCCGGCGGCGGTGGTGGTGGTGGCGACGGCGGCGGCGGCGCCGGGGGTGGCGGCGACGCGCTGTCGGGAATACGACTGACTGCGTCGTCGAAAGTCTCGACGTCGCAACCTGCTACGGCGCATGCCGCGGCAATGACGGCTGTCGCCAGCCGCACGATCGCCGGAATTCTCGATTTTGCCCGCACGTTTACCGTCAAACCATTTGCTCCTTTGGCCGTCATCCGATGGTATCGTTTTGAACTCGTCAAAACGCGATCGCCGTCACACTCCTGCTGTCGCTAAACGCAGACGCTGTCTGACTCGGATGCGGTGACGAGCGAATCGCGACGATCCGCTGAGCAACGGAGAAACGACTTGAAAGACAAACTCCAGATCACGGCTTTCGAGGCCATCGAGCAGCCCGTCGAATTGCGCACGGCGCAACGAGCACGCAACTGGATCGAGGATCTACCCGAGCGTTTCGCCTACCGGTGCCTGCCGCTCGCGATTGCCAACCAGGTCGGATGGGAACTCCTCAACCCGGTGTCGTTTACCGCGAGCTGGAATGGCAAGGACGGCCTCGACGCCATCAAGATCCGCTTCCAGGGCGAACCGTCGCCATTGATCGGCTCCCACTTCGGGCATGGCGTGCTCACGTTTACACCCGGCTACCTGTTCCGGACGACCAAGTCGCACAACCTCTACGTGAAAGGGCCGGCGAACAGGCCGAAGGACGGCATCGCGCCTCTCGAGGGGCTCATCGAGACCGACTGGGCGCCTTACTCGTTTACGATGAACTGGCAGTTCACGCGCAAGCGCCACAAGGTGACCTTCGAGGAAGGTGAACCGTTCTGCACCATACTCCCGTATCCCCGGCACTACGCGCGCAAATTCGATGCCACCGTCAGGAACCTCAACGAGAACCCGAAGCTTTACAGGCAGTACGTCGAGTGGCGCGAGGAACGGCTGCGCTTCAACGAAGAGCTCAAGGTTGCCGGGTCCGCGGCCGCAAAAAAGGGCTGGCAGCGTTCCTATATGAAAGGTCAAGACACCACCGGCACAACGTTCGCGGGCCACGAGACCAAGGTCCAGATGAAGGACTTCAGGCGTGGCTGAGGCAGCTTCAAAGACCGGCGGCAGCTGACGATTCCGACCAATGTTCCGGGAGGTCCACCTGGTGTGGGCCTTTTTTTGCCGGTCAGTCGCGGCGCCAGACCTCGACTGGCGCGACGTCACCCGCCTCGATAATGATCTCGCCGACCTTGCAGGGCGCCTCGGCGCCATCCGCGTCGCAATCCGGCAGACGTGCCAGCCGTTCCTGGTGGGACGCCACGGCAATACCGGGAACCGTATCCGCGACGGCCGGCGCCTTCCAGTTCGCCTTATCGCGGTTCGCCTCCTCGATCGCGTCGAGACTGGCAAACACCGGCTGCTGACGCGCCGTCGGCGCGCAGCTGGCCCTGGCCGGGTCGATGATCACCGCCTCCGATTCCTGCTTGAGAGAGACGAGCTGCTGCAGCGCAATCTCGCAATCCGATTGCGTCAAAAACTGCAGCTCCAGGGACTGCTCCTGGCAGACCGTCTTGCCGGCCGGCGCGACGCATTCGCTCAGGGTCAACACGAAGACCTGTATCCATGCGGTATCCATGGCTTCCTCCGCTCGTTGCTTGTTCTAATTGTGACTCCGAGAGTAGCAGAAAATTTCGCGCGCCATGCGCTGCCGGGAACAAACACCCGGCACGGGCGCCGTGGTACGTGTAACTCCGTAGTGCCTGCCCCCGGAGGAAGGCCGATACTGGTTGTTCACACCCGCCGTGTGACAGGACATGTACAGGGTCTTCGATGACAGGCGCACTGCCGGCCGGGCTCTCGTACCGGAGCTGCAGCGGTGTGATCTCCACGACCCGATAATCCTCGGACTGCCGCGCGGAGGCGTGCCGCCGGCCTACGAAATCGCCGTGGCGCTTCACGCTCCGCTCGACACGATCGTCGTGCGCAAGCTCGGCGTGCCCTCGCAGCCCGAGCTCGCATTCGGCGCGATCGCTTCCGGTGGCGTGCGCGTTATCAATGACGACGTCGTCCGCGCCGTGCCGGGGCTGGACGACGACGCCGTCGAGCGGATAGCCGCCCGCGAAATGACGGAACTACGGCGGCGAGAGCACGCCTACCGCCTGGACCGCCCGTACCCGGAACTCGGCGGCAAGGACGTTGTACTGGTGGACGACGGCCTGGCAACGGGGGCAACGATGCACGCCGCCGCGGAGGCCGTGAAGACGAAATCGCCCGCGTCGGTCATCGTCGCGGTGCCTGTCGGATCATCATCGGCGGTCAACAGGGTGTTGGCCGTCGTCGATCGCGTCATCTGCCTGGAATCGCCGGCATCCTTCTACGCGGTCGGCCAGTTCTACGCCGATTTCCGGCAGACCTCGGACGAACAGGTGCGCGACCTGCTGCAGGCGGCATGGGCAATGCTCGACACTCCGGGTGCCCGGGACGAGGGCCGGGCGCATGGATAGCGAAGTGCGACGCGGTGTGCCGGTTCGCGGCTTCCACCTCTTCACCCTGTTCGGTTTCGAGGTCAAGCTGGACCTGAGCTGGCTGTTGCTTGCGCTCCTGATCAGCTGGTCGCTGGGCGCAGGGTGGTTCCCCGCCCGGTACCCGGACCTCTCCGTCCATACCTACGCATGGATGGGCATTTCGGTGGCGGTCGGCGTGTTCTTTTCCATCGTCTTCCACGAGTTCTCCCACTCGGTCGTCGCGCGTTACTACGGCATGCCCATTCGCGGCATCACCCTTTTCATCTTCGGCGGCGTAGCCGAAATGGAGAGCGAGCCGCCCGATCCAAAATCCGAGTTCCTCATGGCCATCGCCGGGCCTATCTCGAGTTTTCTGCTGGCCGCCCTCCTCTGGGTCGCAGCCGCGGCCGCACAGGGCATAGCCTGGCCGCTGCCGGTGATCGGCGTGTTGTCGACGCTCGCGGTCATCAACTTCACGGTCGCCGTCTTCAATCTCGCTCCCGCATTTCCGCTGGACGGCGGTCGGGTATTGAGGGCGGCACTCTGGCATTGGCGGCGCGACCTGCACGAGGCGACCTTCATCTCCAGCCGCATTGGCAAGGGATTCGGAACGGCACTGATGGTCCTCGGGGTGATCGGATTCGCAGGCGGCAACCTCATCGGCGGCATGTGGTGGTTCCTCATCGGCATCTTCGTGCGCGGCGCCGCGAGCAGCTCTTATCAGCAGCTCGTGCTGAAGGACATGGTGGAGGGGCAGCCGGTAAGGCGATTCATGCGCAGCGATCCGGTGACCGTTGCGCCGCAGCTCAGCATCCCGGAATGGGTCGAAGACTACGTCTACCGTTACCACTACAAGATGTACCCGGTGCTGGACGGATCGCGACTGCTTGGCTGCATTACCGTAGACAGTCTGCAACGCATCCCACGTGAGGCCTGGCAGTCGTCGACTGTTGCAAACCTGATGGAGGAGCGCTCGGAAGCAAATACCGTCGATGCCGGCATGGACACGATGGCGCTGCTGAAGAACATCCTGCAGCCCGCCGGACGCTCGAGGTTCATGGTCGTGGACGACGAACGCCTGGTCGGCATCATCGCGCTGAAGGACCTGCTGGAACTCATATCCCTGAAGCTGCAGATCGAATCGCCCGGCCGCGGTGCCGGGTGAGGCGATGCAGCCACGCCGCTGGGAGCATTTCGAACACGATGCGGACATCGGGCTTCGCGCCACGGCACCGTCACGGGAGGGGCTGTTCGAGGCGATGGCGGAAGCACTGACGGGCCTGGTGACCGATCCTGAAAAGGTCCGGCCTTCGGAGGCGGTGTCCATCGAATGCGAAGCGCCCGACGACGCCCTGCTGCTCACCGACTGGCTGAATGCACTGATCTATGAAATGGCGACGCGCAAGATGCTGTTCAGCGACTGGAAAGTGACGATCGAGGGTAACGTGCTGCAAGCGATCGCGAGGGGCGAAAGGGTGGACCGCACGCGCCACGAGCCGGTGGTCGAGGTAAAGGGTGCGACATACACGTCGCTGTCGGTTACCCGGGACAGCGCCGGTACGTGGCACGGACAATGTGTTGTGGACGTCTAGGCAATGGATCTGAACCGACTCGAGCAGGATAGCGAGGTTTGCTGGCGTATCCCGGCCGAGCGGCCGATGCGGGTGCCCGGGATTCTGTACGGAGACCGCGAGCAGATCCTGCAGATGGACGACAAGGTCTACGAGCAGCTGCGCAACGTGACGATGTTGCCGGGCCTCGTCGGGCCCGTCTACGCGATGCCGGATGCTCACTGGGGCTACGGGTTTCCGATCGGCGGCGTCGCGGCATTCGACGCCGATGCGGGCGGCGTCGTCTCGGCGGGAGGCGTTGGATTCGACATCTCCTGCGGCGTGCGCATACTCCATACGGGCATGCAGGCCGCCGACATCGAGAACGCCAGTTCGGCGCTGGCCGATTCGCTGTACGCGAACATACCGGTCGGCGTCGGCAGTGAGGGCGCCATCAGCCTGGACCCTGCAAGCATGAACCGGATGCTCGAAGGCGGCGCGCGCTGGGCCGTCGAACAGGGCTACGGAAATGCCGATGATCTCGAGCGCACCGAGGAACGCGGCTGCATCGCGGGCGCTGACCCGGACGCAGTCTCCGATCGAGCAAAGAAACGCCAGCGCCGCGAGATGGGTACGCTGGGCTCCGGCAATCACTATCTCGAAGTGCAGCGCGTTGCGGAAATATTCGACGCGAATACCGCGGCGGCCTATGGGCTGGCGGTCGACGAACTGGTCGTCAGTATCCACTGCGGCTCACGCGGGCTCGGACACCAGGTCGGCACCGACTACCTGCGCGAGATGCTGCTGGCCGCCGGCAGTTTCGGCATTACGCTACCGGACCGCGAACTCGCCTGCGCGCCGATTCACTCGGAACTCGGACAGCGCTACATCGGCGCGATGCGCGCGGGCATGAACTGCGCACTCGCGAACCGCCAGATCATCACGCACCTGACGCGCGCCGTGTTTGCCGGGCACTTCCCCCGGGCCGAGCTCTCGCTGCTCTACGACGTCTCGCACAACATCTGCAAGGTCGAAACCCACGTCGTGGACGGCGTCTCGCGCGAACTCCATGTTCACCGCAAGGGAGCGACGCGTGCGTTCGGACCGGGCAACCCGGATCTCGACGAAGAGCTCGCGAACGTCGGGCAACCTGTACTGATCGGCGGCTCGATGGGGACGGCGTCCTACGTGCTGGCGGGCACTCGCGAAAGTGAGCAGCGGGCACTGAGCTCGGCCTGTCATGGCGCGGGCCGTGCGATGAGCCGCCGCAAGGCGCGCAAGGAATACGGCGGCAGGCAGGTCGTCGACGAACTCGCCCGACGCGGCATCGTCGTCAGGAGCCCGTCCCTGCGCGGTGTCGCCGAGGAAGCACCGCTCGCCTACAAGGACGTCAATCGGGTGGTCGACAACGCCGACCGGGCCGGGCTGGCACGCAAAGTGGCGCGGCTCGCGCCCGTCATCTGTATCAAGGGATAATCGCGGCTGATTCAGGCTCCCTGCACCGGCGGCTCGTGTGCTTTCACTTTGCGGCGACGAATCCTGACGTAGTCCTGCACCTGGCGGCGCGCCGCGTCGAACGCGTCCCGAATCGCCACGTAGACATCCTCGTGTGCCTGCTGATCATCCGGAGCGCGGCTCACGACGATTTCCTTGCCCGGCATCAGCACGTCGACAACAACGTGGTAGAGCTTGCCCTTGTACTGGTGCTTGTGCGGCGCCTCGACGGCTACGCGACAGCTGATGATGTCGCCGTTCAGGAACTGCAGTTTGTCCACGTGCTTGCGGACGGCGGCTTCAATGGCCGGAGAGTGATCCATGTTACGGAATTGCAGCTGTAACGGTAGTTCCATACCTGTCTCCTTCATCGTTCGCGGCTACTCTCGTCCCGCATACATCGAGAATGGGTGCGCTCGCTACGCTCGCGTATCGGGACAATTACCTAGCCTACTCTCCTCAATCGCACTCGCGCTCCAAACCGCAACAGTGAGCCTCGTCGCGGGTGCGTATCACCTCTCCGCGCATCGAGCCGGGTCGAAATACGGTGCATCCCTTGATACCGGCATCGTGCGCATTCCGGAAAATATTGTTCACGGTGTTTGCCGTCGCGCCGGGTGACAGCGTGATGGTCTTCGAGATCGCGTTGTCGACGAACGGCTGCAGGCTCGCCTGCATGGCGAAATGGGCTTCGCCGCCCAGGTCATCCGACGTGACGAAACACTCCGGCGGTACCGCCGCGGCGCCGAATTCGTCGCGCCAGCGGCGAAAAGCGAAGTCGTGTACGACGATATCCTGGGATTCCTGCCCGGGCCCGCGAATGGTCCGTTCGGCCTCGAGCGCGTAAATCGGTTCCACGCCGCTGGACACGTTACCGGCGAGCAGGCTGATCGTGCCGGCAGGTGCGATCGAGAGCACGTGACTGTTGCGGCTCCCGTGCCGCTGCAAGTCATTGCGCAGGTCCGCCGGAAGACGCCGGATAAACGGCGCGTCGCAGTATTTTGCGGCTTCGAAGGCGGGAAACGGGCCTTTTTCGACCGCGAGTTCGATGGATGCGCGGTACGCGGAATCGCGGATGGTGCGCATCACGTCCGCCGCCGTGCTGCGCGCTTCTGCGCTGTCGTAACGCAGCCCCAGCATCGCGAGCGCGTCGCCCAGCCCCGTGATGCCGAGGCCGATGCGCCGCGTGCGCCGTGCCTGCTGCGCCTGCTTCTCCAGCGGGTACCGCGACACGTCGATGACGTTGTCCAGGAAGCGGACCGCCACGGCCGACAGTCGCTCGAGCTCGCCGTAATCGATCGCCGCAGCACTGGAAAACGGATCAGACACGGCTGCCGTGAGATTTATGGAGCCCAGGTCGCATGCGCCGTAAGCCGGCAAGGGCACCTCGCCACAGGGATTGGTGGCGCTGATCGTCTCGCAGTAGCCGAGATTGTTTTCCCGATTGATGGTATCGACGAACAGCAGACCGGGCTCGGCCGTATCCAGCGCCGAGTCGACGATGCGCCGCCACAGCCTCTTCGCCGAAATGCACTTTTCGGCGGCTGCATGCCCGGACGGCGGATAGGACAGCGCCCAGTCACGATCCTCGTCCACCGCCCTCAGGAACTCGTCCGTAACCAGCACCGACAGGTTGAAGTTGTGTAGCACACGCGCATCACGCTTGGCATCGACGAAGGCTTCGATGTCGGGATGATCGCAGCGCAGCGTGCCCATCATCGCGCCCCGTCGCCGCCCTGTGGCAAGCAGCGTCTCACACATCGTGTCCCACACGTGCATGAACGAAACCGGTCCGGATGCGGTCGCACCGGTCCTTACCGCGCGCATGCCGCACGGCCGCAGCGGCGAGAAATCCAGCCCGATGCCGCCGCCGTGTTGCATCGTAATCGCGGTCTCCTTCAGCGACTCCAGGATACCTTCGAGCGAATCGACGAGCCTCCCCGCAACGAAACAGTTGAAAAGCGTTACGTCCCGGGCAACGCCGGCACCCGCGAGGATGCGCCCACCCGGCAGAAATCGAAATCCCGCGAGCGCAGCGCCGAACCGCTGTTGCCACTCGCGTTCACTGCTCTCTACCGATGCTACCGCTCGGGCGACCCGGGACCAGGTATCGTCAATGCTGGCATCCGGCACCCCGTTGCTGTCGGTACCCCGGTAACGCGAGGCCCAGATCAGCTCGGAGATGTGTGCCGATGTCATCTGTTCAGCGTGCGCCTTACCGCCTCGGTGATCGTGCCGTCGCCGGCCGGCATGAAGTATCCGATGCGCATGTGTGGTTTGCGGATGTCGATCAGGCGGGTCAGGTCGATCGGCGTTGCAACCAGGACGAGATCGCACTCGACGTCATTGACGGTGGCTTCGAGATCCCGGACCTGTGCGTCGCCGTAACCCATCGCCGGCAACAGGGCCCCGGTGTCCGGGTAATTGCGAAATGTCTCGGCGATTTCTCCGACCGCCCACGGACGCGGATCCACGAGTTCCGCCGCCCCGTTCTCGCGCGCGGCCAGCACGCCGGCACCGAACGCCATGCCGCCATGCGTGGTCGTGGGGCCGTCTTCGATAGCCAGGATGCGCTTGCCACGGATGCTGTCCGCGTCCGGAATGTCCAGCTCGGAGTCCCGGCGGATCACGCGGGCCCCTGGATTGACGCGCCTGGCGTTGGCCTCGACCGTCTCAATGTCGCGCGGCGCGGCGGACCCCACTTTGTTGATGATGATCAGGTCGGCGCGGGCGAAATTCTCGGTACCTGGAAAATACTCGAGTTCGTGACCGGGGCGATGCGGATCGGCGACCGCGATCCACAGATCCGGCCTGTAGAAAGGCGTATCGTTATTGCCGCCGTCCCAGACGATGACGTCTGCCTCGCGCTGGGCCTGCTCGAGGATAGCGGCGTAGTCGATTCCTGCGTACACGACGACCCCGTTCTTGAGGTGCGGCTCGTATTCCTCGCGCTCCTCGATCGTGCAGTCGTGAAGGTCGAGGTCATCGTAGTCGGCGAACCGCTGCACGGCCTGCCTCGCAAGATCGCCGTATGGCATCGGGTGACGAACGACGACCGTCTTCTTGCCGAACTCCTTGAGTATGTGCGTTATTCGCCGCGACGTCTGGCTCTTGCCGCAGCCTGTCCTGACCGCGGTGACCGCGATCACCGGCTTCGACGACGGCAACATCGTCCCATCGATATCGAAGGTGGAGAACGCGACGCCCTGTTGCTCTATTCGCTTTCGGCGCGCACCGACGTAAGCGAGGCTGACGTCCGAGTAGGCGAATTCGACCTCGTCGACGTTGCCGGCCTCCAGCAACGTGTCCAGGTCTGTCTCGGGGTGGATGGGAATCCCATCAGGGTAGAGGGACCCGGCGAGCACCGGCGGATACAGCCGGTCCTGGATATGGGGAATCTGGGCGGCGGTGAAAGCGACAACCCGGACTTCCGGGTTGTCCCGGTAGCAGCAATTGAAGACATGGAAATCGCGCCCGGCGGCTCCCATTATCAGCAACTTGCGGCTCATCGAGATCTCTGTCTTGCCTTGGTAATCCGAGTATCCTCCTTCAGCCTTCCGGATTGCATGGTGGCTCATACCTACGAGCCAAAGCCTATGTTTTGATTAAATTTTCTGTCACCTTTCAAGACAGAGCGAGCAGTGCACGCAGACTCGGCAGGAGCATCGCCACGTCGCCGCAGGGGGCTGCTCATCGCCAATTCCCCGATTTTTTCAAAAAGGTGCTCGCCGTCATCGAAAAAACGGCGCGTAGTCCTTAGAATTCCCCAGTCTATGGTTACCTTACCGGGATCGGTACGCGGGAAACGAGGAAGCAATATGTGGAAAGTTGAGCGAATTCGTCCGATTCGCATCTTGCAACCATGCTTCGTTGCGCTGTTTGCGCTCACGGCCGCCTGTGGCGGCGGCAGTTCCGGGTTTTCTGGAACCAGCCCACCGCCGCCGCCACCGCCGCCGCCGGGAGGATCCGGCTGGCAGCCGGGTGTGTTCCTCGACTGGAGCACATTCCGGAACCTGTGCCAGGATCCGCGCAGCGGCACGGACCCGGCGACGGGCCAGCCATTCCCGGACATCCAGGGCGCGACGCTCGACGAAAACAACTTCCTGCGGTCCTACAGCAATGACACGTACCTGTGGTACGACGAGATCGTCGACCAGGACCCCGGCCTGTTCGACGATCCGCTGGTCTATTTCGAGGAATTGAGGACCACCGTGCTGACGCCTTCCGGGACGCCCAAGGACAAATTCCACTTTACGGTCCCATCAGACGAGTGGTTCCAGTTGTCACAGTCCGGTGTTTCCGCGGGCTACGGCGCCACCTGGGCCCTCCTGTCCCCGGCGCCACCGCGAGAGATCGCCGTTGCCTACACGGACCCCAATACGCCGGCGACGAATTTGCCGGTACCGCTCGCTCGCGGCGCACGAATCCTGTCGGTCGATGGCGTTGACGTAATTAACGGGACCGACGTGGACACGATCAACGGCGGCCTGTTTCCGGCTGGGCCGGGCGAAACACATGAACTCGAAGTTCTGGACCTGGGATCGCAAACCAGCCGCATCGTGCAGTTGACGTCGGCGGAAGTGACTTCAGCGCCCGTACAGAATGTCGGTTTCGTCGACACGCCGACCGGGCGTGTCGGCTACATGCTGTTCAACGACCACATTCTCACGGCCGAAAATGCACTCGTTAACGCGGTGAATCAGCTCAATACGTTCGGAATCGACGACCTCGTTCTGGACATCCGCTACAACGGCGGCGGCTTCCTGTTTATCGCGAGCCAGCTTGCCTACATGATCGGCGGTCCGGCACAAACCGCCGGTCTGCCTTTCGAAACGCTGCAGTTCAACGACCAGCATCCGATCACGGATCCTGTCACCGGCCAGCCTCTCCAGCCGACACCGTTTTATAACGTGACCACGGATGGCGCCTCGCTGCCGGTTCTTGACCTGCCCATTCGTCGCGTTTTCGTGCTCACCGGCCCTGGCACCTGTTCGGCCAGCGAGTCGATCATGAACAGTCTGCGCGGTGTCGACGTCGAGGTTATACAGATCGGCTCCACGACCTGCGGCAAGCCGTACGGTTTTTATCCCACCGATAATTGCGGCACGACGTATTTCACGATTCAGTTTCGAGGCGTCAATGCGAAAAACTTTGGCGACTTCACCGACGGCTTTTCACCTGAGAATACCGACCCGACCGGAATCGTCGGCACGGTGGTGCCGGGCTGCTCGATCGGCGACGATTTTTCATCGCAGCTGGGCGACCCGACGGAAGCCCGGTTTGCTGCCGCCATGCAATATCGCGACACCGGCACCTGTCCGGCCGCCACCGGCGCAGGCAGCCCCGGCATGAGCAAGCTCGGCCTGCCCGCCGCGTCATCCGACGGCATCGTCGTGAAAAATCCGTTGCTCACTAATCGCATTCTCCGGAGACCGTGATGCGCAATCGACAAACTGCCTGGTTCGCAATGGCGGTGCTCCTGATTTCCGGGTGCCAGACGATGAACGCCGCTGCCGATGTACCCGCCCTTATCACCGCACCGGACGACGCCAGCCGCGCGGCATTGCGAGAGACGATATCCGCGATATTCGGCGGCCTGAACGTGCCCCTCGCCGACGATGCGCTCACCAGGACCAGCCTGTTGCTGATCGAACGTAACCTTCGCGGATCGCTTGAAGCCCCGCCCGCAACAGGCCGCGTGATGGAAGAGCCGATCCGGTTCAGGCTCGTGAAATCCGGTGACGATTGCGTCCTTGTTGATCTCCGCGATCAATCGCGTCATCTACTGCCCGATACGACCTGCGCGCCCGAGTAGTCGTACGCAGGTGGTAATCAAGGCAGCGAGCCGATCTTTCTGCCAAAGGCCTCGACAGCGTCCCAGTCGGTAAATTCCGTGGTCGAAGTCGGGTCTGTGGGCCCCTTCGTCATCCACATGATAAACCGAATCATGGTCTTGTCGACGAAACCGTATTTGGGGTAGTCGATCTTGCCGCCGAAAACGCCAATGACCGGCGGCTGCCAGCTTATCGACTGCAGGAACTTGCGCACGTAAGGGTTGGTGTCCGGGTCGCGCTTCTCCGGTTTGCGGGCGACGGCGTTCACGGAGAAGAACGCACTTGGCTTCGCGCGCAACGACTCGATGTTGCTCTCGATGAACCCGGCCACTTCCGGCTTGTGCTTGCCATAGCGAATGCTGGCGCCGATGACGATGCGCTCGTGGGGTTCGAGGTCGATATCGGCACCGGGCTTCAGCTCCGTGATGGTTACCGCGTGCCCCTGCCGCTCGAGGATCTCCCGGATCCGGTTGCAGATGGTCACGGTGTGACCGTCCGTCGTCGAGTAGACCATTATCACGCTGGCCATTTTCCTGGCTTCCTCCTCGCGCGCTGTGGCTGGTAGGTGAATTCCGTCATTTGCGCCCCCTCCCGCGCATCGTATTGTCACGCGTGCCGGCCGGGGCGAATGGAAACAAGGCGTTATCGTACCTGCTTCCTGCTGTTGCCGCCGTAAGGAATACTGCGGACTGGCAAAGGCGCGGCAATTTTCGCGAGCATTGCGCTAAGATTACGAAAAACAGAACAAGAGAGGATCCGGCAGATGGGCTATAAATCCACTGATATCCGTAACGTGTGCCTGGTGGGGCCGAGCAACGCGGGCAAGACGCAGCTGACCGAGGCGCTGCTTCACGCTGGCGGCAAGCTGGCCGAGCAGGGACTGGTCGAAAAAGGCAACACGGTCTCCGACTACACGCGGCGCGAGCGCGAACTCGGGCACTCCCAGTACGTATCGGTATGCCATCTGGATCACGGCGGCATCCACGTCAACCTCATCGACACACCGGGGTACCGGGACTTCTACGGCCGGGCCGTCTCCGTACTGCCGGCGGTGGAAACAGCTGCCGTCGTGATCAGTGCCGACGGCGGTATCGACATGATCGCCCAGCGCATGATGAAGGCCGCAAAGCGGCAGCGGCTGTGCCGCATGATCATCATCAACAAGATCGACGCGGAAGGCATTGACCTGGACAAGCTGCTCGCCGACATCCGCGACAGCTTCGGCCCAGAGTGCCTGCCGCTGAACCTGCCCTCCGCCGATGGCGCGGGCGTCGTGGACTGCTTCTTCCAGCCCGAAGGTGCCGAGACGGCATTCAGCGACGTCGCCACGGCGCACACCCAGATCGTCGACCAGGTCGTCGAAGTCGACGACGAACTGATGGAACTCTACCTCGAGCAGGGCGAGGAACTCGCGCCGGAGCAGCTGCACGACCCCTTCGAGAAGGCCTTGCGGTCGGGTCACCTTGTGCCCGTCTGCTTCACTTCAGCGAGAACGGGTTCCGGGGTACGCCAGTTGCTGAACATCTTCGAGCGACTGATGCCGAACCCGATGGAAGGCAACCCGCCGCGGTTTCTCAGGGGTGAGGGAGAAGGCGCCGAGGAAGTCATTATCAAGCCCGATCCGAATGCTCACGCAATCGGTCATGTCTTCATGATCAACATCGACCCCTTCAAGGGCCGCATGGGCACATTCCGCATTCACCAGGGCACGATAAAGCCCGGCAACCAGCTGTATGTCGGCGATGCGCGCAAGCCCATCAAGGTCAACCAGCTGTTGAAGATCAACGGCGACACACACAGCAAGGCCGACGTGGGCGTCCCGGGCGACATCTGCGCCATTCCGCGCGTCGACGAAGTCCATTTCGACGCCGTGCTGCACGATTCCCACGACGAGGATCATTTCCACCTCAAGTCGATCGACCTGCCGAACCCGATGTACGGCCTCGCGATCAAGCCCGCGAACGACGCGGATGCACAACGTACCTCCGATGCGCTGCATGCCATGGTCGCCGAAGACCCGTCGCTGGTGCTCGAACACAACGCAGCATTGAATGAGATCGTGTTGCGCGGCATGGGTGAACTGCACCTGCGCACCGTCCTCGAGGAAATCCAGGATCGATACAACCTCGAAGTACAGACCGCGCCACCTTCGATCGCGTATCGCGAGACCATCACCGCGCCGGCGGAAGGCCATCACCGGCACAAGAAACAGACCGGCGGCGCCGGCCAGTTCGGCGAGGTGTATCTGCGCATAGCGCCTTTGCCCCAGGGCACCGGGTTCGAGTTCACGAGCGAGGTCGTGGGCGGCGCAATACCGTCGCAGTATATTCCCGCCGTGGAAACGGGCGTAAAGCAGGCGATGGAATCCGGCTCCGTTTACGGCTACCCGATGCAGGACGTCAAGGTCACCGTGTACGACGGCAAGTACCATTCAGTCGATTCCAAGGAAATCGCGTTCGTGCAGGCGGGCAAAAAAGCGTTCCTCGATGCCGTCCAAAAGGCGCGCCCGATCGTCATGGAGCCGATTGTCGACGTGACGTTCACCATTCCCACGGACTGTGCCGGAGGCGTCACCGGTGACCTGTCATCGATGCGCGGCATGGTGACGGGCACGGATATGCTGCCGGACAACCGCATGGTGGTTACGGGACAGGCACCGCTAAAGGAAATCCAGGGTTATCACTCACGCCTGAAGTCGCTGACGGGCGGCGACGGCAGCTTCACCATGGACTTCAGTCACTACGCCGAGGTGCCACGCGAAGCGCTCGACCAGGTCGCGTCCCAGAATTGACGGAAAGACGCCGCGGCCGATTCAGTAACGGCCGTGCTGCTTGAAGATGTAGTTGCTGAGTTCGATGAACTCGTGGTTCATCTGGTGCACGATGCGATGCGCGGAACGCGTCACTGCGCGCATCACCTTGTAAACGAGATGCGGCTGCTCCGCGATGATCTCTTCGAAGTCCTTGCGCCGCAGCGAGAGCACGCGGCAGTCGGTCAACGCCCGCAGGCCCACCGTGTGCACCGCGCCGTCCACGAAGCTCATTTCGCCCGCCAGCGCTCCCGGACGCAGGATTGCCAGGCTCGCGGTCTCGCCGGCACCGGTGTGTTTGACCACCTCCAGCTTGCCCGACAGCAGTACGTGCAGGGTATCGTCCGTCACGCCTTCTTTAATCAGGAACTCGCCGTCCGCGATGTCCCTGTAACTCATCAGGTCAGCGAGCACGCCGGCCTCCTCGTTCGACAACTCGGACCCCAGGGATGAGCCGATAACGAGATCTGTCGTTTTCTCCATAAGGCAATCCTCGGCTTCGGACTTCAGGAATCTGGAATGTCCGCTGATGCTAACGTCCGCCTGAGGAACCGACTATAGGTGTTTTCACGGCTCGTATCACCTCGTCGCCGGACAGGATGCAAGTCGCCGCACGCGCCGCCCACTCCGAGTAAATCGGAGCGCCGGGATGGAAGCCGTCGGATGCCATCATGCCCGCATCCGCCTCGAAACGAAGATTGACGAGCCGCACATCGTGTTCGGCAGCGACGGCGTCAGCGATTTCCTCGTTGAACTGTGTCGCGCGGGTGCCCAGGTGCCAGCGCAGCGGCTGCGGTAAGGCAGGAAAACTGTGCACAGGCGGCAGCCCGGAGACGACCAGCAGCCGGGCGCCGAACTTCTGTCGGAGCACCTCGCGAAGTTGCGCCTGCCGCGCCAGCCAGGTCGTGCGGCTCGTCAGCGCCAGCACATCGTTGACCCCCAGCGAGGTGAGCACGACGTCGTAAGTCTGCGCCACCATGTCATCGAGACGCCGCAGGATGTCGGCCGTTGTAAAACCCGTCTTTGCCTGCAGGTCAAACTCGACGCGGTAGCGCTGCGCCAGCCGCGAAACGACCTGCCCGAGCAGGGCTTCTTCCTGTCGGGACACACCCACGCCGGCAGCCGCGGAATCGCCAACAACCAGTAACCGCAAGCGCGGACCGCGGCCTGCGCGGCCCTGCCTTGCGCCGGACGGTTCCGGCAGCGTCGGCACACGGAGGTTCGTCCAGATGCCCTGGGGCACGATCACGGGTGCAAGAGCGATGGTTCGCAGCAGGTAGGCCATAAGTGGTCGGGATCATGCGTGACGCGGCGCAGCGGGTCCAGTCACTTGGATCTCGGTTGAGGCCGCTCAATCGGCCAGGACGCCGAAACCTCGCGTGATCCGGGAAAGTTCGTGCCTGCTGTTCGCTCAGTGTGCCGCCCGGTGCGGACTGGGCACGAGATTGGACTCGAAGGCCTCGATCAGGCGCTGGGAATTGCGGATCCACGTGCAGGCTTCACAGGTACACGTCGTCGCGTCGTGCAGGAGTTTGTCGTGCATCGACTCCACCAGCCGGACGCTGTAGCGGAGCGAGGCATTTAAGGTGTGCACGGGCTTGTGTCGCAGGTCTTCGAAGTCGTTCAGGCAGCTGGCCCAATGGCATTCGCGCCCCATGGAACAATGGTGACAGCGAGCGCTGGTCGCGTCGAAAAGACTGTCGTGATCGCAGTCCTGCGCGTCGATGATTTTCAGGATCAGCAGCCTCGGGTAGGTGAGTGCCTCGATCAGTTGTCTCCGCATCGTCGCCGCCTCGTATCGCGCCCGAGGGCAATACTGCCTCGTTGCGAAATTTAAGCGCCGCACGAGAATCCGTCTATCGGGATATTCACCTAGAAACGCTTGGATACCGCGTATAGCCGAGATCGGCATGATCCGTCAGTCTCCGTAAGGTACAGGGGGTATCCGGGGACCTGTAAACAAGGGGAAATGGGCCACAAGGCACGTTTGTAAGTTGTTGATAAAACTGGTCGACAGGCTGTTCTAAGGGGGATGGCGCAATAACCCGCCAAGGAACAGTATTGGACAACGCCGAGGTTCTCAGGGACTGACCCGTCCACACCCCGATTGAATCACGCAAAAACAAAGGTACAGCTCCGCAAAGGGAGCTACGGCGAGGAGTAAGGTATGTCAGATTCACGCGTCGAAGGTGATACCAGGTACTTGTTCAAACGCGATAAGACCTGGTGGGTCAAAGTCGCCGTGCCACGGACCCTGCGGGACGAACTGGGCTATGACCTGCGCCGCTCGCTGCAAACCCGCGATCTCGATGCCGCGCGCCGATCGCGCTGGGCGGTGATCGAGGAATTCCGCGACGAAATCGAGAAGGTCAAGGCCCGCAAGGATGGCGAGGACGGCGACGAGGACGCTGGCAACACCAGCACCTCGGGGAGCAGCAACGGCAAAGCGTCGGCCGGCCCGGTCGCGGTTGACCAGCACATCGTCGAGGTCGTCAGCGACTCCGGTGAGGGTGCGCAGAAGTGCGGCCAGATCCTGGGTCTCGTGAGCGGCAAGATGGGTAACGGTGTGTGGACCGTCGAAATCATCCCGGCCGAAATCCAGCCGCCGGCACGTTCACAACAGGGCGCCAGCGGCATCCGCGTCCGCATGGGTTCGAAGTACATGACCAACATGGGCAACGAGGCGGACATGGTCGTGGCGTTCAACGAACAGGTCCTCTACTCCCGCATCCAGAACGGCGCCTACAAGCCGGGCACCGTGGTGCTGCTCGAGAGCATGTGGGCCGAGGACCCCGAGCCGAAGGTGCGCGAGCAGTACGCCGAAGCGCTCGCCGACTTCAAGCAGCGCGGCCTGGTCGTGCACGAACTGCCGATACAGCAGGAATGTCTGAAGCTGGTTCCCGATCCGCGCAAGGGCAAGAACATGTTCGTGCTCGGCATGCTCTGCCGCATTTACAACCGCGACACGGAAATAGCCAAGGATGAAATCGCCAAGATCTTCCGCAAGAAGAGCGACAAGGTCATCAAGATCAACCACGACCTGTTCGACGCTGGCTATGCGTTCGCGCGCGATAGCGTCGACTACGACTACGAGATCGTGTCGGCCGAGGAGGACCGCCTCAAGTCCGCGCTCGTGATGAACGGAAACACGGCAGCCGGACTCGGCGTCATGGCCGCCGGCATGGACCTGGTCGCCATGTACCCGATCACGCCGGCTACATCCGCTTCGCATTACCTCGCCGAAGACTTCCACCTGACGGGCGGCTTCGTCCACCAGGCGGAAGACGAGATCGCTGCGATCGGCTTTGCGATCGGCGCGTCCTACGCCGGCAAGACTGCCTGCACCATCACCTCCGGGCCCGGCATTGCGCTGAAGACCGAGATGATCGGGCTGGCCGTCATGGCAGAGGTCCCGCTGGTCATCATCGACGTCCAGCGTGGCGGTCCCTCGACGGGCCTGCCGACCAAGGTCGAGCAGGGTGACCTGCTGTCCGCACTCTTCGGCGCGGCTGGCGATTCGCCAAAAGTCGTCATGGCAGCGGCGACCATTTCGGAGTGTTTCCATTTCGTCATCATGGCGCGCAAGCTCGCGGAGTCGTTCCGCACGCCGGTGCTGATCCTCACCGACGCCAACCTGGCAACGGGCGTGCAGGCGATCGAGCGGCCCGAGGTGACGGACGAGTGGTTCGCCCCGCCGGTCGACCAGTCGCCGTGGGACAAGAACGTGCCGCCGTACGACTGGGACGAGAAGACCGGATTGTCGGAACGCCCGATACCCGGCATGCGCGGCGGCGAGTACATCCTCACGGGTCTCGCCCACAACCGCAACAGCAAGATTGCCTACGACACCCGCTCCAACCAGGAAGGCATGGACATGCGCAGCCGCAAGCTGGCTACGCTGGCGGCGACACTCAAGCCGCCCGAGGTGCATGGCGATCCGGAAGGCGATCTGCTGATCGTCGGCTGGGGTTCGACGATCGGCGCGATCGAGGAAGCCGTTGACAAGGCCCGCGCCGCGGGCGACAAGGTGTCTTCGGTGCACCTCAGGTTCCTGTCGCCGCTGGAACCCGGCCTCAAGGAGATCTTCTCCAGGTTCAAGAAGGTCAAGACCATCGAACTCAACTACAGCGACGAGCCCGACGCGCCGCTGTCCGGCGTCGAGTACCGGCGTTACGCGCAGCTCGCATACGTACTGCGCGCACACACGCTCATGGACATCGACTGCTGGTCCAAGGTCCCGGGCCACCCCCTGTCACCCGCCACCATCGGCCGGGTCATTGACGAAACCCTTGAACAGATCGAAGGAGCAGAATGATGTTCGGCTTGAAAGGTGACTGGTCGCTCGACGTAAAAGAACGCTATTTCACGCTGGAAGATTATTGCGGCGCCGAACCACGATGGTGCACGGGCTGCGGCGATCACGGCATCCTGGCTGCGGTGCACCGGGTCTGCCGCGATGCGCAGCTCAAGCCCGAGAAAACCGTGGCCGTGTCCGGCATCGGCTGCTCCAGCCGGCTCCCCCACTACATGAAGACCTACGGCTTCCATGGACTGCACGGTCGTGCGCTGCCGGTTGCCTGTGGCATCAAGTCGCGGCGCCCGGATCTCGACGTCTGGGTCGCCACCGGCGACGGCGACTGCTTCTCGATCGGTGCCGCTCACTGGATCCACGCCATGCGCTACAACATGGATCTGACCTTGCTGGTATTCGACAACGGCATCTACGGACTGACCAAGAAACAGACCTCGCCAACGACGCCGCTCGACGTACCGACCAACACGCACCCCTCGGGCGCCCTGTTGCCGCCATTGAATCCGCTGACCGTGACACTGGGAATAACCAACATTTCCTTCGTCGCGCAGATCGTCGACTGGAACGCACAGCTTCGTCACGAAGTCATCAAGAAGGCTCACGCGCACAAGGGAACGAGTTTCGTAAGGATCATCCAGCGCTGCCCCGTCTATGTCGAAGCGATCGGCAAGACACTGCAGGACGAACCCGCGAGGCTCAAGCTGCTCACGCACGAGAAGGGGGTGCAGGTCGACGACATGGTCAAGCGCCAGTTCCCGAATCAGGCGGAGCACGATCCGTCGGACATCCATGCGGCACGCGAGCTGGCCGAGAATCCGAACGAGTTACCGCTCGGGATCCTGTACCAGAACCCTGACGCCCCGCGTTACGACCTGATGTCTTCGGTCGGCCTCGAGATGTCGGCAGAGGAGAAACTCGCCGGCCTCAACGAGGCGCTGGATCACTTCGCAATCTGAACCCGGAGCGACCATGGACTCCGTAGCCGAAAGCAAACAGCCCGACGCCCAGGATGATGTTTCCGTAATCAACCTGCTGCGCCGCTTCCATTACGGTGAGCCGGCGGCGGCCGAGTCGACGGCAGCGCCTGCGGGAGCGATCCTGCCGGCGCTCCTGAATCCGTACCGCGATTCGTCCGCAATCCGCTACCAGTATCCGCTGTATCTCGCGCCGCGTGGCGACGACCCCGGGACGGCACTGGCGAGACCGCTGAGCGAGCACCTGTCCGCATCGATCGAGACCTTTGCGCTGGGGCCCGACCAGGCCAGGATTCTCAGGGACAACCTGCCGTGGCTCGAGCGATACCTGCGGCAGAAGCTGACGGGGCCGGACCCGGTCGACGCGCCACCGCTGTTCGCCGAGGCGGCCGCGGCACTGCAGGCACACCTGGGCCTCAAAGACAGCAACCGCGACTCGCTCGACGCCGACCTCGCCCGGCTGCAGGACTCGATTGCCGAAGGCAGCACCTGCCTCGGCTACGGTCCGGATGTGCCGCTGCACCTGTTGGTACACGCGATACGCCATCGGCTCGAGCCGCGCCGTGCAGCCCTGCACCGGGAAGTCGCCAGGCGCGCCGCCGCGCTCGAGTCGTTGTTGCGGGTCGAGAGGTCGAAGTCGGCGGAAAGCAACAAGCCGGATAGTGTGAGCAGCAGCGTAGGCCCTGCCGGAAACCTGTTGGACAGCGATGCCCTGTCGGGGGTGCTCGGGAAACGCTCGCACGGTTCGCAGGAGATGTCGCAGGAACGGCGGTCCCGCATAGAGTGGGCGCTCGAAGCGCTCAGGGCCTGGGACGATGACCCGATCCTGGTCCGTTTCGCCGGCCGTGTCGTCAATCCCTGGTTCGCCGAGCAGGCCGACGTGGATGTCGTCGAAAGTTACGAGGCCTGCGCGACCGCGAGCGAGCTTTTTCTCGAAGACGCGGAACGTTTCGCACGCCTGTTCGCGGCCATGCGCATCGCCGACCTGGAGGTCGATGACCGCTACGACCCGCCCATACACGATTCCTGGTTTGCGAGCTTCGACTGGCAGGCGTTCTCCGACGAGGAGTTGCAGCTCATTACACGCGCCGTGGCACTGGAGTCGGCCGACTATCTCGCGACCGACGGACTGCCGACGTTTTCGCACCTGCTCGGTTCGAGGCTGCCGGTGCACGTTGTCACCTGGGTACGCGCGTACGACAACCCCGCGGTCAAACCCGGTGAAGGCCCCTTCGATGCGTATCGCTTCGAACTCGCCAATTTCGGCATCGGCCATCGCCAGGTCGTCGTCGCCCAGACATCGGCCGCGCGCCACGAGGACCTGTTGTCCGGGTTCCTGTGTGCGATCGACAGCAACCGCACCAGCCTGCACCTCGTCAACCGGGGCACGCAGACGAAAACCAGCAAGCCGATCCTCGAACCGTGGTTCGTGGCCAGCGCGGCGCTGGAAAGCCGCGCCCACCCGTTCCTGCTGATCAATCCCGACGCCGGGGACCACGCGGCCAGGCGCGTCAGCTTCGACGGCAATCCGCAGCCCGACGCGGACTGGCCTGTCGAGACGCTCGAGTACCGCGGCGCCGACGGCGACGAAACGACGATGGAGCTGGCGTTCACATTTGCCGACTACGCGCTGCTGATGCCAGCGCTGCACCCGCACTTCCGCATGGTGCCCGCAGGCCTCGAGTCGGACCAGCTCGTCACCGTGGCTGACTACCTGGCGGCGCAGGATGAAGACGTCGACCGCCGGGTGCCATTTGTCTGGGGTATCGACGAGGACGGCGTTCTTGTCAGGCTCGTGGTGTCGCGCGCGCTCGTGTTCGCGTGCCGCGACCGCCTCAATTACTGGCACAGCCTGCAGGAACTCGCGGGCGTCCAGAACTTCTACGTCGAGGAGGCCGTCGAGCGCATTATCGAACAGCAGCGCGCGGAGCTGGAAGCCGAACGCGAGCAGCTCAAAAAGGAGCACGCCGAAGAACTGGAGGCGGTTCGCTCCGAGGCAGCCGGCGAAGCGATGGGACAGCTGGTCGATGTGCTCATGGGCGCCGACCTGTCCGGAATGCTCGCAGGCGGCGGGCAGCAGCTGGCGACAATGCCGGCGGCGCGTCCCGCAGAATCCGGGGCGCCCGCTGCGGCAGAAACAGCGGAGGCCGAAGCCGCGCCCGAAGCCGTCGAAGAACCCGAGGAAGAATTGAGCTTCGACGAGCCCTGGCTCGATACGCCGGCGTGCACCACCTGCGACGACTGCATGGGCGTCAACAAGATGATGTTCGCCTACAACGACGACAAGCAGGCCTACCTGAAGGATCCGAAAGCCGGCACCTACGAAGACCTGGTGAGGGCGGCAGAGATCTGCCCGGCCAAGTGCATCCACCCGGGCAAGCCGCTGAATCCGAACGAACCGAATCTCGAAGAACTGATGGCCCGTGCGGCACCGTTTAACTGATGAGCAGCATTCTCGTAGCGCCCGCGATCATGGTAGGCATCGGCCTGTTCTTCGGCACGATACTCGCCATTGCGCAGCGCTTTCTCAAGGTCGAAGAGGACCCGAGAATCGAGGCGACCAACGAGCTCCTGCCGGGCACCAACTGCGGCGCCTGCGGGCAGCCGGGCTGCCTGCCGTTCGCGGAGAAACTGGTGGCAGGAGAAGTCACGCCAAGCCAGTGCACGGTGAGCTCGGCGGAAGCCATCGAGGAGATCGCCGACTACCTGCAGGTCGATGCGGGCAGCCAGGAGAAACTGGTCGCGCGGCTGCGCTGCGCCGGCGGTCGCGCACAGGCCAACCAGATCGCCGAATACCAGGGGTTCGAGGGCTGCCGCGCCGCGGCACTGGTGTCCGGCGGCGGCAAGGGCTGCGCCTGGGGCTGCCTGGGGCTCGCCGACTGCGAGCGCGCCTGCACCTTCGACGCCATCCACATGAACGCCAACGGGTTGCCGCAGGTAAGCACGGAAAAATGTACCGCATGCCCGGACTGCCAGGCCGCATGTCCCCGCGACCTGTTCGAACTCGTGCCGCTGAGCCAGAACCTCTACGTGCAATGCAACATTCCGCTCGCGGGCGAAGCCGCGACGCAGCTTTGCGCCGTGGCCTGCGACGCGTGCGGCCGTTGCGCCGCTGATGCGGCTCCCGGACTGATTACCATGAAAGACAACCTGCCGATCATCGACTATTCGTCCGGCGGCGAACCCCGGCCAGATGCCGTGTTTCGCTGTCCCACGCGTGCCATCGTCTGGCTCGAGCGCGAACAGTTCCAGGAGCAGGAATCCAGGAAAGCGGGGGCTGCCTGATGGGTGCAATGCGTAATACGGCAATCCGCTGGTACCGCAAGGTCTTCGGCGCACCGGCAGGGTCCGACATCCGCGAAGAAGGCCTCGCCACCGTGCTCGACGGCAATACGGCAGTCACCTTGTCGGAAGCCGGCATCGCCACGCACGCAGTTCTCGGCGGCACCGCGCCGGTCGACGCCGCTGACGATGTCTGGCTCGGCGAGGTCGCACACGGTACCAACCTGTTCGGCCAGGTGCTTGCCGCGCAGACAGCGGAGGGGCCGCGCGGCATCGTCGCGGCCGCGACCGGTCTCGGGCTCGCAGGACGCCGGGCCACGGCTTTCCTGTCAGGGACCGATATCGCGGCCACCCAGGACCTCCTGATCTCCGCCGCGGGGAAACACGTGCCGCTGGTTCTGCACGTGGGCGCGCGGGCAGCCGCGTCTCACGGTTCGGCGCCCGGCACCGGCCACGAGACCGTGCATCTCGGTGCCGATGCCGGTTTCTGCGTGCTGTTCGCCGCGAACGTGCAGCAAGCCGTCGATTTCACCTACGTGGCACGGCGGGTTGCCGAGGAAGCGCTCGTGCCCGTCATGGTCGTCATGGACGGCGAGCAGACGGCCCTCGCGGCCCAGGATGTACGGCTGCTGTCCCCGGCCCAGGTCAATGCCCTGCTCGGCGCGCCGGACGACGAGATCGACTCACCGACCGAAGCGCAACGGCTGGTGTTCGGCGACAAGCGAAGCCGCGTGCCGGCCTGGCACGACCTGGACGAGCCGGTACTGACCGGCGCCCTGTTCGACACGCACAGCTATGCGCTTGGCGCAATCGCCCGCGGACCGTTCTACGACAGCTTCGTCGGTCAGTCGCTGGCGTCTGCGTTCAAGGCGTTCGAAAGCAAGACCGGGAGACACAACGAAGCCGTTTCGAGCTACCGCCTCAAGGACGCAACGACGGTCCTCGTCGTGCAGGGCTCGGCGGTCGAAACCGCGTGCGCTGCGGCCGACTACATCCGCAAGCACCACAAGGTGAAAGTGGGCGTCCTCGGCATCCACGTATTGAGGCCCTTCCCGACGGCCGAGATCGGCGCAGCGCTGGACGGGCGCCAGCGCGCGTTCGTACTCGAGCGCGTCAGTGCGCCGCTGGCGGAAGACCCGCCGCTCACGCGCGAGGTGCGCGCGAGCCTCGAGCGTTCACGGACCGGTCCCCGGCAAGCCTGCCAGGCCGTGGTTTACGGCGTCGGCGGGCAGCCGCTGCGAATCGCCGACCTCGCGGAGCTGTGCACCAGAACGGATCTCCCGCCAGGCCTGCCGCTGTTCCTCGGCGTGTCGTTCGATGATCCCGCTGCCGGTCAGCCCAAGCGGGAAGTGCTGCTGGACGCATTGCGGCGCGCCTACCCCGAGCTGGCCGCTCGCGGCGTACGCGCCTCGGCTGCAGCGGTGGAAAAGGCGCTGCCGCGATCCACGGTGATTGCCGTCCGGCGAACGGATAGCCGGCTCGGGCGCGCGATCGTGGAATCCGCGGGCGCGCTGTTGTACAAGCTCGAAGAGGGCCGCGTGCGCAGCCGGCCGGCGGTGTCATGGGACAGCTGGGGCGAAGCGCAAACGGACTGGCTGATCGTCGGCGATGACGGTCTGCAGGACCCCGGCGATGGCCTCGTCGCGGACGTGATCCTGGATGCCGATCGCAACCTGGTCTGCATTGACGAATCCGCCTGGGAACTCGAGCCGGCGGCGGACAGCGAGCGATCCGAGTGGCTGCTCGGCGGCCTGTTTGCGGCATTGCTCGATGCGGGACTGATCGATCACAAGTCGCGGCGGATCGTCTCCGCGCGTCGCGCCATGCTCGACGGCATGGGCGCGCAACGCCGCGACGCGCTGACCAGCGCCTTCGAAGCGGGCCTGGAGCAGGCCGCTGGATCGTCCGGCACGATTCCGGACGTTTCGGCAAGCGCCGCCGACCGGGACCGCGAGGCGCCTGCGGCCGTGCGTCATCTCGGGCGCACTGACGACGTGTTCGCGAGCCTGCCCCGGTTCTGGGACCAGGCGGGCGTGCTGTATCGCGATGGCGAGATGGACCGGCTGACCGCGGATCCGTTCCTTGCTACTGGCACTATGCCGCCCCTCAGTGCCACGTTCAATTCCACGAGCGGCAAGCGAAAACGCATGCCCGAGTTCGACCCGGCGCTTTGCACCGGTTGTGCCCGTTGCTGGACGAATTGTCCCGACAGCGCGATCGGCGCCGTCGCCGCCGGGCCAGCCGCGCTTATCGATGCCGGCATCCGGCTCGCCGGCGCGGATGCCGTACGGCCCGTTGGCTCCAAGCTTGCAGGGCGGATTATCTCGGCCAACAAGAAGGCCGATGAAGTCGCGCCGACTTTCGGTCCCCTTCTGGAGGACGCTTACGCGTGGCTGAAGGAAAAGATGCCGCTCGACGAGGATCGCAAGAAGGCCATCGACGAGGGCGTTGCCGCCATCGTACGGGAGATCGGTTCCCTGCCCGTCGCGGTCACCCAGCCGTTTTTCCACGACGCCGAAGCAGTCAAGAAAGACGGCGCCGAATTGCTGTCGGTCGTCATCAATCCGGATGCCTGCAAGTCCTGCGGCATCTGCGTGCGCAGTTGCGAGCCCGAAGCCCTCAGGCCGGTCGAACAGGACGCGGAAACACTCGCGGCGGCGCGCAATCTCTGGGCGGTGTTCTCGGCCGCACCGGACACAGCGTCGGAAACCATCGAGCGCGTCGCCGACAATGCCGACATCGGCAAGATGTCGTCGATACTGCTGTCCCGGTACTGCCAGTTTGCAATGTCGGGCGGCGATCCGGCCGAAGCCGGCTCCGGCGAGAAGATCGCCGTCAAACTGGCGCTCGCCGCGACCGAGTTCCACCAGCAACCGCTGGTGCAGAACTTCGCGGCGACGCTTGCAGACGCCGGTGTGTCGCTTGCAAAACTGATCGAGGAGACGCTGTCGCATACGCTCGCCGTCGACGATCTCGAGGCGGTCAGCGAACGGCTGAGGACGACGAGCAGCCCGCGTGTCGACCTGCGCGAACTTGCCGAGAGCGTCGGCCAGGCGGGCGGCGACCATTCCGTCGACACCGACTACCTTTTACGGCTGATCGACCTCTCGCAGCGCCTTAACGCGGCGCGCGACAACCTCGTTTCCGGTGCACACGGACTCGGTCGCGCGCGCTACGGACTTGCGGTTGCCGGCGGCAGCACGGCGGCCTGGGCCGGCGCATTTCCGCACAACCCGTTCCAGGCGCCGGTCGTCATCGATATGACCGGCGATGCCGCGCAGATTGCGGCGGGTCTCGTTGAAGGCCACCTGTACCAGACGACGGAACTGGCCCGGTTGTTGCGACTCGCACGACTCGAAATCGACCAGCCGGACGGCATTGAATGGAAACGCGCTGCCCTGTCGGACCTGCACTGGCAGAACCTCGCGGACGACGAACTCGAACTGTGCCCGCCCCTGATACTGCTGGGCAGCGACGAGATGCTGGCCGGGCAAGGCCTCGGCCAGTTGATCTGGCTGCTCAATTCCGGCCTGCCGGTCAAGATGCTGGTGCTGAGCGAGCTGGACTTCGGTTTACGCGAATCCTGGACCAACGACCCGCGAGCGGGCCTCGGCCTGCTCGCACTCGCGCAGCGCAAGGCGTACGTCGCACAGACGTCGATAGCCGACGCCGCGCACTTCGGCGAGAGCGTGCTCGAGGCACTGCGCTGCAAGGGGCCCGCGCTCCTACAGGTTTATGCGCCGAGTCCCCGTCGGCACGGGTTCGAGACCCGGCAGACGCTCGAACTGGCGCGGCTCGCCGTCGACACCCGCACGCTGCCGCTGTTCCGTTACGATCCGCTCGGCGAAGGCGTGTTCGGCTCGCGCATTTCGCTGGCCGGCAACCCCGCGCCCGACGAGAGCAATGCCGTTGCAGATGCGGACGGACTCGTACGGAGCATGGCCGACTGGGCATTCCGCCAGGGCCGCTTCGACATGCACTTCAAGCCGCTCGCCCCCAACGCACCCGCGCCGACACCCGTGAGCGACTGGTTGCAGCTCGATGACAAGGGCCGTACGGGCAAAACGCCGTACGTCGCGACCGGAAGCGGCGACGAGGAACAGCGCTTTGCGGTTGCAACGCCCGTCGCGACGGTTGCTGCCGGCTGCCTTGCGAACTGGCGCACCCTGCAGGAACTCGCCGGCGTCGTGACGCCGTTTACGGAACGGGTCGAAGCCGAGATACGCGAGGCAGTCGCAGCCGAACACAAGGCGGAGCTAGCTGCGCAGAAGCAGGCCGCCGAGACCGAGATCCGGGAAATTCGCGAGCAGACGCAGGCCGAGATCGCCGCACAGATTCGCAGCCGCCTGCTCGCCCTGGCATCGCGCAAGCGGGGCTGACGGCGATGCGAGCACTCCATTTTCTGCGCCGCAATTTCGAGCACGGGGTTCACCCGGCCCACCACAAGCAGCAGACGCAGCATCTGCCGATCCAGCGCGTGCCGTTTGGCCGCCAGTTCATCATGCCGCTCGGGCAGCACATCGGCGTGCCGTCGCGCGCCGTCGTCGCTGCGGGCGATGCCGTCGAGAGGGGCCAGCTGATCGCCGAGCCCGGGGGATTCGTGTCGACGGCACTGCACAGCCCGGTCAAGGGCGTCGTGAAAAAAGTCGGCGATATCCGCGGCGTCGATGGCCGCTTCGCGCCGGCAATTGCCATCGAGGCGGATCCGTTTGCGACGCAGGAAGTCGATCCGGACGCCGCACCGGACTGGCGCACCCTGTCCCTCGAAGCGTTCATCGAGGCCGTACAGATGGCCGGCATCGTGGGCATGGGTGGCGCGGCGTTTCCATCGCACGTCAAACTCTCCGTGCCCGACGGCGTCCGGATCAGGCATCTGCTGATCAATGGCGCCGAGTGCGAGCCGTACCTGACCACCGATCATCGCCTGATGATCGAGCGTCCCGAGGCACTGCTCGAGGGCGCTGAAATATTGCGGCAGAAGCTGGGCGCCGAAGAGACGGTGATCGGGATCGAGGCCAACAAGCCGGACGCAATAGACATCCTGTCGAAGCACATCGGGCCGGAGATGCCGGTGCGCATCGTGAAGCTCAAGGTCAAGTACCCGCAGGGTGCCGAGAAGATGATGATCAAGAGCGTCTTCGGCACAGAAGTCCCGGCCGGCCGGCTGCCGCGCGACGTCGAGGTCAACGTCAACAACGTCGGCACCGTGGTCGCGATCGCCGACTACTTCCAGCGCGGCCTGCCGTTGATCGAGCGCGTCGTCACGGTGGCGGGTCCGGGCGTTACCTACCCCGCGAACCTGATCGTGCCGCTCGGGACGTCCGTCCGCGATGTCGTCAAGTTCTGCGGCGGCCTCGAGCCGGGGACCCGGGAGATCATTATGGGCGGGCCAATGATGGGCCGGCCTATCGCCAGCCTCGACGTACCCGTACTCAAGGGCTGTTCCGGCATTCTCGTATTCACCGAGGAACAGACCGCGCGGCGCAAGGAGTATCCCTGCATCCGCTGCGGCCGCTGCCTCGAAGCCTGTCCGTATTTCCTCAACCCGTCGCGGCTCGCGCGCCTGTCGAAGGCGCGGATGTTCGACGAGATGAAGGCCTTTAACCTTTTCGATTGCGTGGAGTGCGGCTGCTGCACGTTCGCCTGCCCATCCAACATCCCGATCGTGCAGCTCATTCGCACGGCGAAGGACGACCTCAGCCATCGCAAGGAACCCGAAGCGTGAAAGAGCGCGATCCGGACCTGCTGTTGTTCCACGCGCCCCTGCTGCGCCAGGGGATGAGCACGCCGAAAGCGATGCGCGACGTCATCATCGCGCTGCTGCCGGCAACCGCGGCCTCGCTGTGGTATTTCGGCCTCAGCGCCGTGCTGTTGCTGGGCGCCAGCATTGCCGGCGCGGTCCTCGCAGAATGGCTGTTTGCCGATCGCGCGTCGCGCGGCGAATCGCTGCGTGACGCAACCGGCATTCTCACCGGCCTGCTCCTCGGACTGACACTGCCGCCCGGCCTGCCGCTCTGGATGGCATTTCTCGGTGGCTTCGCGGGCATCGCGCTCGGCAAGGTGATCTGGGGTGGCCTCGGCCATAACCTGTTCAACCCGGCGCTGGTGGGTCGCGCATTCCTGCTCGCCACGTTCCCCATAGCCATGACTACGTGGGTCTCGATCTACCCGGAAGGCGGGTTCTTCGACGTGTACCCGAGCAACCTCGCGCTGCCGTTCATGCAGGCGCCGGTCGACGGTGTAACCGCCGCCACACCGCTCGGCCTGCTCAAGTTTCAGCAGCAGGTAACGCCGCTGAGCGACCTGATGATCGGCAGGATCGGCGGCTCGCTCGGCGAGACGAGCGGCCTGTTACTGATGCTCGGCGGCATCTACCTGTGGCTGCGCCGCGACCTCGACTGGCGCATCCCGGTCGGTATCCTGGGAACGGTCATCATCTTCTCCGCAGTGCTCGGGATCTTCGATGCGGAGCGTTTCCCGACGCCGCTCTTCTCGGTGTTCTCCGGCGGCCTGTTGCTGGGAGCGATCTACATGGCGACCGACCCGGTGACCTCGCCCGTTACGCCACGCGGCGCGTGGATCTTCGCTATCGGGACCGGCGTACTCGTGATGCTGATCCGGGTGTTCGGCGGTCTGCCCGAAGGCGTCATGTACGCCATCCTGCTCATGAACGCGGCAACACCATTGATCGACCGTTACACGCAGCCGCGCGTGTTCGGGCACGGGATCGAGAAGAAACCATGATTGCCGACGCTCGCAAACCGCCTGCTGCGCCGAGCTCGCTGCGCCTCGTCATGACGCTCGCGATCGCCGGGCTGGTGTCCGGCGTCGCGATCATCGGCATTTACGAAACGACGCTGCCGACGATTACAGCGAACAAGGCGCGCGAACTGCGCGAAGCCGTCTTCAAGGTACTGCCGGGCGTTACGCGGATGCAGGCGCTGGTATACCGCGACGGCCGGATCATGGCGGTACCCGAGCCGCAGAAGGACGAACCGGTCGTGTATGGCGGCTACGACGAGCAAGGCGACTTCGTCGGCTACGCGATGCCTGGCGCCGGCCCGGGGTTCCAGGACACGATCGCGCTCCTGTACGGCTACCTGCCGGGCGACAAGCAGGTCGTCGGCATGGAGATACTCGAAAGCCGCGAGACGCCGGGGCTGGGCGACAAGATTTACAAGGACGCCGCATTCGTTGCCGAATTCAGCGCCCTGTCGGTCGAGCCGGAAATCGTCGCCGTCAAGAAAGGCACGGGCAGCCAGGCGAACCAGGTAGACGCGATCACGGGCGCGACGATTTCGTCGAAGGCCGTGGTCAGGATCATCAATGAGACGCATGCGGCATGGATTGAACAACTGCCGGCACCGGGCACGGAACCGCCGCTTGCCGATGCGACTGGAAACGCCGGAACGGGGCAATGAAGAAAAACGAATCCTACGAAGAACTCGTCAAGGGTATCTGGCGCGACAATCCCGTCTTCGTGCAGGTGTTGGGCATGTGCCCGATGCTCGCGGTTACCAATTCGGCGGTCAATGCCATCGCGATGGGCATGGCGACGCTGTTCGTGCTGGTCGGTTCGAGCTTCCTGGTTTCGACGTTTCGTAACGTCATTCCGAAACAGGTCCGTATCTCCTGCTTCATTATTATCATCGCGACCTTTGTAACGATCGCCGACTACACCCTGCTCGCACTGGTGCCCAAGGTGCACAAGGAACTCGGCGCCTTCATTCCGCTGATCGTGGCGAACTGCCTGATCCTCGGCCGCCAGGAAGCTTTTGCGTCCCGTTATCCCACCCGGCTTGCGGTGATGGATGCGCTGGGAATGGCCGGCGGTTTCCTGCTCGCGCTGTTCTCGCTCGGCGCGGTGAGGGAGATCCTCGGCGACGGGGCACTGTTCGGCGTGCGGCTGTTCAGCGAAAACTTCGAGCCCTGGATCGTCATGATCCTGCCGCCGGGAGGGTTCCTGACGCTGGGCGTGATCCTGCTGTTCTTCAACTGGTTCCGGTATAAGAAGGACGAGTTCCTTGCGGACGTCGCCGAAGCAGAGAGAGGTGGCAGCTGATGGACAACCTGCCCTGGATCTTCATAAGCGCCCTGCTGGTGAACAATTTCGTACTCACCTACTTCCTCGGGCTGTGCCCGTTCCTCGGCGTTTCCAACTCGCTGGAGACCTCGGCGCGGCTCGGCCTGGCCACTACCTTCGTCATGCTTGTAACCGCGGTATGCGCGTGGGTGCTCAATACCTACGTGCTCGTGCACGCGCCGTACCTGCGCCTGATCTGCTTCATCGTCGTCATTGCGAGCACCGTGCAGTTCATCGAGATGCTGATCAAGAAGCTCAGTCCCGCACTGTTCCGCGCCATGGGCATCTTCCTGCCGCTGATTACGACGAACTGCGCTATCCTGGGCCTGGCGATCTTTGCGACGAACCGCGGCTACGGCTTCGTGGAAGGAATCGTCTACGCACTTGGCGCCGGAATCGGTTTCACCCTGGCGCTCGTGCTGCTTGCAGGCCTGCGCGAGGAGTCGGAATTATCGAATATCCCTAAGCTGATCCAGGGAACAGCGATGAACCTGATCATCGCCGGCATCCTGTCGATGGCATTCATGGGGTTTGCCGGCTTGTTCAGTACGTCCTGATGGGCCGGCCACGATGACCGGCTATCTCCTGCCGCTGGCCCTGATCGTCGCGCTCTGCGGGGCCTGGGCCGTGTTCCAGCTCTGGCTCGAGAAGCACGACCCCGACGCCCGGCGGCGCTCCACGAAGTGCGGCGGGTGCAGCCGCAAGGACGAGTGCGCCGACCCGCGCAAACCGTGACGCCGCGCCAGGCCGCCTGCCAGCCCGGGCCGCAGGCGAATACCGGTGCGAACGATGCCCCTGTGCACCACAAAAAGCGGCGGATACCGAGGTACCCGCCGCATCGGGTTCGCAATACCTTCGGTATTGCTTGAGGGAGACGTTTGCAGCCCCGTGATCGACAATTGACTATCCACCCGCTTGTCGGCAACGCGCTTGGTTTCAGCGCTCGAACGCATCGGCTACGTCATTTGGGAGTCATTGTCGGATGCGCGCGCGGACGTGGCCATAGAAGCCACGTCAGGGCAAAGTCAAAATCGGGTTAAAAACCCTCGGGAGCCGGGCTCAGCTGGTCAGGCGGTAGCCGAATCCCTTGATGTTTTCGATCGGATCGCCGATGTCGGCGGACCGGTAGAGCTTGCTGCGCAGCAGATGGATGTACTGCTTCACGTCGTTGGCCGCCGCGCGGTCGCTGTCGGGCCAGAGGTGCACGATGATCTCGTCGCTGGAGAAAACACGCCCCGGCTCACTCGCCAGCAGTCTCAGGAGTTTGTACTCCTTCGGCGAAAGGGACAGGAACGAATCGCCGACGGTCACGGTCTTGCTGCGATCGTCGATGTGGATGCGCCCTACATCGAAACTGGTGACCTTCTCCTGCGGATCCAGCCTTCGCAGTACCGCCTGCACGCGCGCATCGAGTTCACGAACGTCGAATGGCTTGGTCAGGTAATCGTCGGCGCCCATGGCGAGGCCCCTCACCACGTCCTCGGTGTCGTCGAGCGCCGTCAGCAGCACTACCGGAACCGACGATGACGCACGGATTGCCTGTAGCACGGCCCAGCCATCGAGTTTCGGCAGGCCCACGTCCAGCAGTACGAGTTCCGGCAACCCGGCGTTGAAAGCCTTCAGACCTTCGACGCCGTCCGCAGCCGCGCTGACCGCATGCCCCTTGGCCTCGAAGTAGGCGCGCAGCAGCTCCTGGAGATCGGATGATCGTCTTCGATCAGAAGTACTCTCATTTACCCCCCTGGTGGCGCAACCGCGTCTGCGTTCGTCGACCTTCATTCTGCAGCTGCGCCACGGCCGATTCCACGTCCGTGATCGCCGGCCGCTGGCCTGCATCGATCTCGCGGCGCAAGTCGCCCATACGCTGTTCGAGCATGCCTGCCGCCCGGCTGATCCCCGGGCAACCGAAGGTGCTGCCGGAGCCCTTGAGCTGATGCACCCGGTGAGCGAGGACTTCGTACCGCCCGCGATCCCGCGGCGCATCCAGCCACGCCGTAA
>WOR8_10001154_pt1 | contig 56492 bp, 56 predicted proteins | sample DeeMarSeWOR38_10_FD_19890 | JGI IMG/M metagenome (IMG submission 19890)
TCGCCATCGGGTTCGTGGCCGCCCTGGTGGTCGGGCTCACCATCCTGGAGGCGAACCTGGCGGCGATCGGCGGGACGGTGACGTTCTCGAGCAACATCATCATCTTCGCCCTCATCAACATCAACGTCATCCTGATCGTCCTGCTGATCTTCCTCGTCACCCGGAACGTGTTCAAGCTGATCATGGACCGGAAGCGGAACATCCTGGGGGCGAAGATCCGGTCCCGGCTGGTGCTCATCTTCATCTCCTTTTCCCTCATTCCCACGATCCTCCTCTTCATCGCGGCCGCCAACATCACCACGACGAGCATCAAGTCGTGGATCGGCAGCAGGGTCGGGGTCGCTCTGACCAGCGCACTCGACATTGCCCGCGGGAACCTCGAGAAGGAGGCCGGGAGCCTGACCGGCATGGCGGAGGAGGCAGCGTCCGCACTCCTCCGGAAGGGGGAGAAGGTCTCCCTCGACGCCGCCCTGGAGACCGTCCGGGGGGGCAAATCCCAGGGCGTTGCTCTCCTGGTCGTGGGAGAAAGCGGTGTCCTGGGCAGGAGCGGGGACGTTCCCAAGGAGATCACCTCGCAGATAGGTTCCCGCCTGAAAGGGGTGGAGGGCAACCTCCGGCGCAGAGGCGCGTTGACGTTCGTCAGCGAGTCGTATGTGGCCGCCGTCCGTCTCCTGCCCGACGGGAAGGCCGTCGTGGCGTTGAAGACGATCCCGCCCCGCGAGGTTTCCAAGATCCGGGAGATCACGAAAGCCTACGACGAGTACCACCAGGTGCGGCTTCTCGATGACCCGATCCGTGCCAGCTACATCGCCACGCTCATCCTCATCACCCTCCTTGTGGTATTCGCCGCCTCCTGGATGGGAATTTATCTCGCGCGGCAGATTACCGTGCCCGTCCAGATGCTGGCGGAAGGGACCGAGAAGGTGGCTTCCGGGGATCTGGACGTCAGGCTCGATTACCAGTCCAGCGACGAATTCGGGAACCTGGTCGGCTCCTTCAACCGGATGACGGCGGACCTCAAGGAGATGAAGAAGAGTCTCGAGGACACCAACGTATCCCTCTCGGCCACCTTCGAGGAGCTTCGAAGAAGGAGCCGGTTCATCGAGACGATCCTGACGAACATCTCCACCGGAGTCATCGTCATCGATCGTACGGGCCGCATCGCGATGATCAACCGGGTGGCGGAACGGCTGCTCGCGATCAAAATGGACAAGGTCATGGGCAAGCCGTACAAGGAGGTGGTCCGGGAAGAGCACTACGAGACGGTGCGGACCCTTTCGCGTGAGGTGGTGGAGACCCCCGGCGGGCAGGTGGAGAGGCAGGTGGATCTCACCGTCGGGGGGAAGAGGATCTCCCTGCGTGTCAGCGTGACGTCGCTCCTGGGGGACGACGGGGAGTACATGGGGCTGGTGGTGGCATTTGACGACCTCTCGCAGGCGATGCGCCTGCAGCGGATCATGGCGTGGAGGGAAATCGCGCGGCGGATCGCTCACGAGATCCGAAACCCCCTGACGCCGATCCAGCTCTCCACGGAGCGGCTGGAGAGGAAGTTCGCGCCGTCGCACGCGGACGATCCCGCCTTCGCCGAGTGCACCCAGACGATCCTGTCCGAGGTGGGATCGCTCAAGAACCTCGTCGAGGAGTTCACCCGATTCGCCCGCATGCCCGCTCCCGCCTTCAAGGAGGGGAACCTCCCGGATGAGCTGCGGTCGGTCGTGGAGACGTTCCGGTCGGCCCACCCCGGGATCGCGTGGGAGTTCGAGGAGGAGCAGACTCCACCGGTCTGGTTCGATCCGTTCCAGATCCGCCGGGCGATGACCAACCTGCTGGAGAACGCGGCGGCGGCACTGGGGGAGAAAGGGCGTGTCGTGGTGCGGGTTGGCCACGAACCGACCCTGAGAAGCGTGCGGATATCCGTGGGCGATGACGGGCCGGGAATCCCGTCCGGGGACCGGGATCGTCTGTTCGAGCCGTATTTCTCCCGCAAGGAGGGGGGGACGGGCCTCGGGCTGGCGATCGTCAGTTCGGTCGCGAGCGACCATCAGGGTACGGTGAAAGTCCGGGAGAACGTCCCGAGGGGCGCGGTATTCGAGATCGAATTCCCCGTCCGACCAAAGGGAGGGGGGTAGCTTCGCAATGGGTTACTCGGTTCTGGTCGTCGACGACGAGACGAACATCCGGAAGACGCTCGATGGCGTTCTGTCCGACGACGGCTACCACGTGATGCAGGCGGGAGACGGCGCCCAGGGCCTCGAGATTCTGTCCCGGTCGTTCGTGGATGCCGTCCTGCTCGACGTGTGGATGCCGGGAATGGACGGTCTCGAGACGCTCAAGAGGATCCGGGAGGCGTACCCGATCGTCCCGGTCATCATGATCTCGGGGCACGGGACGATCGACACGGCGGTGAAGGCGGTCAAGATGGGCGCGTTCGACTTCATCGAGAAGCCGATCTCTCTCACCAAGCTGCTCATTACTCTCTCCCGTGCGATCGAGCAGGGAGAGCTCCGCCTGGAGAACGTGGAGCTGAAGGAGCGGGTCGAGAAAAAATACCGCCTGGTCGGGAATTCGGAATCCATGGGGAGAGTCCGGGCCGAGATCGCCGCCGCCGGGCCCACGAACGCCTCGGTCCTCGTCGCCGGGGAGAACGGCTCCGGGAAGGAGATCGTCGCCCGCGAGATCCACCGCCACAGCAGGAGAGCGAACCGTCCGTTCGTCGCGGTGAACTGTGCCGCCATCCCCGACGAATTGATCGAATCGGAACTCTTCGGGCACGAGAAGGGGGCGTTCACCGGCGCGACCGGGCGCAGGAAAGGGCGCTTCGAAATGGCGGAGGGGGGCACCCTGTTCCTCGATGAGGTGGGAGACATGAGCCCGCGCACGCAGGCGAAGATCCTTCGGGTCCTCGAGGAGAAACAGTTCGAGAGGATCGGGGGAGGGGAGAAGATCCATGCGGACGTGAGGATCATCGCGGCGACCAACCGGAACCTGCCGAAGGAGGTCGAGGCGGGAAGATTCCGCGACGACCTCTACTTCCGCCTGAACGTCTTCCCGATCCTCGTGCCGGCTTTACGCGACCGGAAAGAGGATATCCTCCCGATCGCGGACCATTTTGCCGGGGAGATCTGCGCCGAGCACGGAAAAGAACGGAAGACGTTCACCCGGGAGGCGATGGAACGGCTCCTCGACCACACGTGGCCGGGGAACGTCCGCGAATTGCGAAACGTCGTGGAGAGACTCGTCATCCTGTCGACGGGGCCTGCGATCGGGGAGGAAACCGTAGCGCGGGTCCTGGCTGTCGAGCCGAGGCGCGAAGAGACGCAGCCGCCGAGCGGTTTCGAGCAGGAGCATTTCCGGGATGCCGTCCTCGCGTTCGAGAAGGAGTTCCTCACCCGGAAGCTCCGGGAGAACGATTTCCACATAAGCCGCACGGCGGAGAAACTGGGTCTGGACCGGACCAGCATCCACCGGAAGATGAAGCAGCTGGCGATCACGCCGGAGGGGGGGAGGAGGTAGCCGGTTGTTTCCGGGCCTGCCTGAACGGTACACCGTCATCCGGAAAATCGCATCCGGGGGAATGGCCGAGGTATACCTTTGCCGGCTGCGCGGAGAGGAGGGGTTCGAGAAGAACGTGGCCGTCAAAGTGGTTCACCCCCGCTTCACGGAGAATGCCCGCTTTCGGGACATGTTCATCCGGGAGGCGCGCATTGCGGCTACGCTCTCCCATCAGAACCTCGTTCAGGTGTTCGATTTCGGAAAGAGGGGAACGTCCTTCTATCTCGCCATGGAATTCGTCGAGGGGTGGAACCTGGCCCAGGTGGTCGCGCAAATGCGCGTCCGATCGATGCCGGTCCCCCTTCCTCTCTGGCGGTACTGGGTAGAAGGGATGCTGGACGGGATCTCCTACCTGCATTCCCGGAAGATCGTCCATCGGGACATCACCCCCTCGAACATCCTGTTGTCGGGGACGGGGGCGGTGAAAATCACGGACTTCGGCATTGCACGGGGGTTGCACCTGGGGAAGGGCAGGCAGGAGGCATGGGAAGGGAAATTTTCCTACCTGTCCCCGGAGCAGGCCAGGGGAGAGGAGGCGTCCGTTTCGTCGGATCTTTTCTCCGCCGGGGTGATCGCTGCGGAGTTTTTCCTTCCGGGGAGACTTTTCGGCGGTGAGAGGCGGGAGGAGGTTCTCGCCCGGCTGAGCGATCATGATGCGGCAGATCTTCCCGCTGACCGCTTCCCATCCGCCGTTTCGGGGATTCTGAGGAAGTGCCTGGCGAGGGAGAGGGAAGACCGGTATCCGACGGCAGGCAGCTTCGCGTTTGCGATCAGCAGTGCCGTCCCCGGGGTTGTATCCCGAACCGACCTGGTCGCTTTCTGGGATCTCCTCTTCCCCGGGGCGGGAAAAGGCGAAGAAGATACGGTTGTCGCCGACGCCGTCCCTTCGATGGGTGAATCGGTCATGGTGCGCGAGAACAGGGAACCGTACGGGGTGATGGGCAGACGGGGAGTCCGGATCGGGGTGACATCGGCGCTCGTGGCGGTTTCCGTGGGGGGCGTGATGCTGTGGAAGGGGACCGGACTGCCACAGCGGGGAAAATCTTCCGTCGTGACGAGGGAGATCTCTCCCGCCGGCCCCCCGGCGATTCCTTCCGGGAACCATTCGCTGCATCCGGAAGAGGTTGCTGGTTCTGTTGGCGATCCCGGGAATTCCCCGCCGAAGGGACGCAGTCCGGAGGGGGTTTCGCAGGGCGGTCTCTCCCCCGGAAAGGAGCGAAGGGTGTGGATCGAGACCGAGCCGGCAGGGGTTTTGGTGGGTTCCGAGGATGGGACCTCTCTCGGCTCCACACCCCTGGAACTGGACACTGCGCCCCTTGCGGGAGGGACCATCGTGTTCCGCAAGGAGGGGTATGTCTCGCAAACCGTTTCGGCCGATTCGCTTGCGCAGCTTTCCCGTTTCCGGATTGCTCTGGAGCGCCGGATGGGCACGGTGGAAGTGGTCCAGGCGATTCCCTGGGCGAAGGTCTACGAGGGGAGGCAGTATCTCGGGGTGACTCCGATTTCCCTGCTGGAGCTCCCCGAGGGGGAGCACCGGCTGCGCTTCGTGAACGAACCTCTCGGCGTGGAACGACTGGTGACCGTGATCGTCGCGCCGGGAGCCAATCCCAAGCTCATCGTTCCGCTGGTCGGAGCGCGGTAGGAGCCGGCTCCCCGAACATTTCAGGAATCCAGGGAGGAAGCAAAGATGGAATACGTGAACCTCGGTGCGACGGGTGTGACGGTATCCCGCATCTGCCTGGGTTGCATGAGTTACGGCGCGAAAAGCTGGCGGGAATGGGTCCTCGAGGAGGAGGAAGGGCGCCCCTTCATCCGGCGTGCGCTGGAGCTCGGGATCAATTTCTTCGACACCGCCGATGTCTACTCCCTCGGGCGAAGCGAGGAGATCCTCGGGAAAGCCCTGCGGGATTTCGGGCCGGGCAGGGACAAGGTGATCATCGCGACCAAGGTGTTTTCCGCGATGGGGGATGACCCCAACCAGCGGGGACTCTCCCGGAAGCATATCCGGCACTCGATCGACGACAGCCTCCGCAGGCTCGGGACGGATTACGTCGACCTCTACCAGATCCACCGGTTCGACCCCTCCACGCCGATCGAGGAGACGCTCGAGGCGCTTGACGGGGTCGTGCGCTCGGGGAAGGCGCTGTATGTCGGTGCGTCATCGATGTACGCCTGGCAGTTCGCCCGAATGCTTTGCGCCGCGCAGAAAAGCGGCGGCAGCCGGTTCGTCACGATGCAGAACCATTACAACCTGGCATACCGGGAGGAGGAGCGGGAGATGATCCCCCTTTGCCGCAAGGAGGGGATCGGCATCCTGCCCTGGAGTCCGTTGGCGAGGGGATTCCTGACGAGGATCTCCCCTGCCGAAGGGTATGGCGAGACGGTGCGCGCCCGCACGGACGACTATGCCCATAAGTGGTATTACCGTCCAAGCGATCGTGCGGTGGTAAAACGCCTCTCGGATGTCGCCGGGAAGCGGGGCGTAACGATGTCCCAGGTCGCTCTTGCCTGGCTTCTGGACCAGCCCTGCGTGACGGCCCCGATCGTGGGCGCGACACGGATGGAGCAACTCGAGGAAGCGGTGAAGGCCCTCGAGATCAGGCTGGACGAGGAGGAGCGAAAGGCCCTTGCGGAGCAGTACGAACCGCATCCCGTCCTGGGCCACGAATAGGCAGCTCCTGTTGCCGTCGGCGGGAAACTTCCATCGGAATCGGTATTCTAATACGGGAATACCCCGAAGGAGGAGGATCATGCGAAACATACCGTTTGCCATGCTGTTGTTCGTCCTGTGTGCGGTCCCGCCGGCGTCTGCGGGGGAGGACCTGGTTTCCGTGAAAAGTTCCTTGGGCGCGAAAGAAACCGCGGACCGGGTCGAACGTCTGGTGAAGGAGCGGGGGATGACGCTTTTCAACCGGATCGATCATGCGGAAGGGGCCAGGAAGATCGGGATGGAGCTTCGCCCCACCGAGGTGCTGATCTTCGGAAATCCCAAGGGGGGAACCCCGTTGATGCAGTGCAAGCAAAGCGTCGGGATCGACCTTCCCCTGAAGATGCTGGTGTGGAAGGACGAGGCAGGGGTTGTCAGGGTTGGATACAACGATCCGGAATCCCTGAAAGACCGGTACGGGATCACGGGATGTGACGAGGTCCTCCGGAAGATGAAAGGTGCATTGGAAAAGCTGGCTTCGGATGCTTCCCGTCCCGGCTCGTAGGAGGGCGCCCGATGGATCCGGAAGAACTCGCCGATGCGTACGTGAGGGAAGCCGACGCCCTCGCGGCGGGAAAACGAACCGATGAGGCGCTGGAGATCTACGACAGGGCGATCGGCGTTTCCCCGGACTGCACCGAGGCCTGGACGGGCAAGGCCAGCGTGCTGCGATTGAAGGGGAAAGCAAGGGAAGCCCTGGAATGTGCGGAAAGTGCGCTGGAAATCGGTCCTTCCCCGATCGCGGAGTCGCTGCGCGACATTCTGATGAAAGAGCTCAAGCGGTAGGGGATTCCCCTGCGGGAAACAGGTGTCGGATGGCGTTGGCGTAATAGCGAAGCAGAGGAATGTGATGAGGATCGGCGGCATAGAGCCCGTCCTTTTCCTCCACCAGGCGACGAAGGGTGAGCATTCGCAGACCGACGTTGACGGCGTAATCGTGGTCCCTGCGGGGAATGTAGATGTGGGCGCCCCCCGCGGCAAGCGAGGCGAGCAGCCGGTGTACTTCGGCTTTCAGGTCGAGCTCGCTCCAGCGGTTCCCCCCCTGGTTCAGGAACGCGGTCGCCACGAGGGACACCGGAAGCACCGGGATCATGGTCCCGACGGCCGCCATGAGCTCCCCGCCCAGCTCTTCCACCTTCGCGAACCGTTCTTCCCTGCGGATCGCCCGAAAGTCGACTCCGCGCCTGCGACAGTATCCCTTCAGGGAGACCGGTGAGCCGAAGTTCACGCACGCATAGCCGAACCGGTACCACCGGCCCCGGATCATGAGGACGACGTTGTGCAGAAGAAATCGCAGCGAGGTGCCGACGACAAACAGGCGGCTTTCCCCGGGGGTTTCCTTGTCAAGCGATAACAGCTGGCTGCGGTCCTCGAAGGTCCGGTCGTAGTTGATTCCGACCGGGATGAAGACGATGTCCCTCTGCCCGCCGGGGTCGAAGGAGCGGGTCATATAGTCGAGGAGGCCGAGCTTCGGAGGCCCAAGCGACCCGTCGCGGGTCAATCCTCCTTCCGGGAAGATCGCCTGCACGACCCCCCCCTCGGTGGCCATCGCGACGTAGCGCTCCAACACGAGACGGTACAGGGGATTCCCGGAGTTTCGACGGATGAAGTATGCGCCGAGAGAGCGTATGAGCGTCTGGAGCGGCCAGATCCTCGCCCATTCCCCGACGGCGTAGCTCAAGGCCGTGCGGGTCGCCGCCAGATAGGCCACGAGGATGTAGTCCATGTTGCTGCGGTGGTTCATGACGAACACCACGCTCGATTTCGGGTCTACGGCGGCAAGTCCCGCTTCGTCCGTGAAGCCCACACGCACCCGGTACAACATCCGCGCCGTCTTTTTCGCGACCCAGTAGCCGACCCGGAAGTAGGCGTATGCGTTGAAGGAGGGGACGATCTCCTTCACATAGCGCTCGACCTCCGCCATCACGACGTTGCGCGGGATGTTCTGTTCCCTCGAGTGTTCTCCCGCAGCCTCCAGGATCCTTGGGTCGTACATCAGCCGGTCGATCAGCACCTGTCTCCTGGTCAGGGAGAAGGGGCGGACCTCCAGGTGAAGGCGTTTCCCGATCTCCTCGAGCACCAGGTTGACGCGACGGCGAATGAACCAGCGGACGCCCGGAAGCAGCAGGCGGTCGACGGCCGCCCACGCAGCGAGAAGGAACAGGATTGCGGCGGCCCAGATGGGGAGGGTAACGGTTCCGCTCATTCGACTGTTTTTCGCTTGATTCTATCATCGAATCCGCATCGTCCGCATTTCTTCCGGGGAGATGTAAGGTTCCCCCCCCTTCCGGCGACAGATGGTCAAAACCGGAAGAAAAGGGGGAAACGGAGAGGAAGACGGGTTCTTTCGTAACGGTGCTTTTGGTCGGGCTGTTTGCGGTCGGAATTCCGGCCGGTGCCCTGGCGGATGAGAATACCGACGGGGGGATCGAAAAACGGTTTTCCAGTCAGCCTGTGGAGGATCTGCGGGGCCCCATCGGAGCGGGAGCCCTGCCTTCCGATGAGAGCTCCCGATTTTCGGACGACGTGGAGGTGGTGGAATACGGCGGCATGCAGTTCCGCCTGGGGATCGATGACACGCCGTAAGGATCCGGCCGACCTGGACGGGACCAGTTCCCCGCGGGAGGAAGGAAGAAATTCCTTCCTCCCGTTTCTTTACCGGGGGGAAATTCGTGGCATGCGCGGATTCCGGTCCAGGGAAGCCCTTCGCGACGATTCCGGTTCCCCGTTCGGGTAGGGAACGACCGCGTCACCAGGAATAGCGAACCGTGTAGGTGATCACGGCCTCGCCGCCGGCGGGAACGTTCGGGCGGAATTCGATCGTTCGGGCGTCGGACTTCTGGAAGGGCATCGATTTCTCCTTCAGCTCCCACTGGATCCACCGATACATGTGCTCGACCACGCGGATTTCGACCGTCTCCTTCTTGTGGTTGCGCACCTTGATCTCGAATGTCTCCTCGGCCCAATGGTTGTTCGTGTCCAGCCGGAAATTCGTCTGGCGCCGTTCGCCGACCAGGTCGAAGGCGTTGCCCGTATAGAGCCGCACGGTCTCGTCCTTCGGTGTATGGTCGATCCGGTCCTCCCCGATGAATTCGTTCCGGTTGTCCACGTCGCGCCGGTAGAGCTTCACCGTTCCTTTCGGCAGCGCAAGGCCGAGGTTGGAACCCTCCGCGTTCCGGAACTCGAGCATGACCCAGACCTTCGGGTTCGATTGCGTGCCGTATTCCGGCCGCGTCCGGATGGTGCGGGAATCCCACCCCCGGGTGCTCCGGTCCGGTTGAAACCCGTCATAGACGTAGATCCGCCGGGCGGGGACCCGGGCTGCGCGGACGAACTCCACCTGCTTGATCTCCCGGTCCAGAACCGTCGTGGGCCGCGGCAGCGTGTAGAGGTGGTACTCCTCGAAGGCGCGCTCCGTGACGGCTGGCGGGACGACGTCCGACCGGCTCTCCAAGGCACCGTATTCCAGGGACCGTTCGTCTTCCGGTCTGGCCCTCGCCACGTCGCCGGCCATGAGCTTGACGCTGGCGTTCTCGAAGTCCTTGCCGCTCATATTCTCCAGCGTGACCCAGCCGATCAGGTCGAACGTGTCCCCCTTTTCCGGCGCGATGGCGTTGTACGTGGCCTCCCATCGCATTCCGCCCGACAGATACGAGAACTCCACGTCGTGTTTTCCCGCGGCGGCGGCCCAGAGCTTCCACAGCAGGGTCGGCTTCAGAAACGCCTTCGGACCGAGGGCATCGAAGATCGGCTTCCCCGGCAGACCGAACTGGATCTTCCCGTCCACCTCCACGATGGGTTGCCCCCCTCCCTGCGGCTGGCTGTACACCGTCTGGCGCGCGGAGTATTGCCGCCCGTATCGCCGGAACGCCGATGCGTGGGGGACGTACCCGCTCCGCAGGACCTTGCCCTTCACGATCCTCTTTTCGCCCGTTTGCGGAATGGTGACCTCGAAATCCAGCACCTTGCCCTCGTATTTTCGCAGCAGCAACCCCTCGCTCAGGGGATCGCTCTCGTAGTTCTGCTCGAGAATCCGGAGGGCGTCGGGGTCCTGGAGGTCGCGCAGCACGACCGAATCCGGTTCGAGATGCGCGGTGATGTCGGTAACGCGCACTTCGTTTTCGCCCCCGTGAAGGTCCAGGACACGGGTTTCCTTCACGGTGGCGAAGTTCTGGTTGTAGATGGTCAGCTGCGTCTGGGCAAGTACCGGGGCGGCGGCGAGGAGGGCCACCAGGGACAGCATGCTCTTCATGGGAGCCTCCTGGGAAAAGAGGGTACCGTTTCGACACCCGTTCGGCAAGAAAAGTTCCCGAGCGGACAACCGCCTGTCCCTCCACGGGACGGCTGTCTCCATCCCGGATACTTCGGGCTCTTTGATGCATCGAACAATAGGGGAAGAATTTCCCGAAGGAAAGAGGAGGTGCGCTATGAGAGGAACGCCCGTGGACACCTTTCTGCTGTTGCGCGGCGACGAAAGCCGGGAACCGGAGTCCGGCCGGTGCGAGGTCGGGGCGACGGGACAGACGGATGTGGATCTCCTCGATGCCTACTCGAAAGCCGTGATCACGGTCGTGGAAGCCGCAGGGCCTGCAGTCGTCAGCATATCGGCAGGGAGGAACGGTCCCGACAGCGTCCCCGATCCGGTGGGGGCAGGATCCGGTGTCCTCGTCGCCCCGGACGGCTACATTCTGACGAACCACCATGTGGTGGAGAAGGCCGATCACCTCAGGGTGACCCTCACGGACGGAACATCGGTGGGAGCCGTCATCGTCGGGAGCGATCCCCCCAACGATCTGGCGGTCATACGCGCGGAGGGAGGAGGGCTTCCGTACGCGGCGCTGGGCGATTCCAGCCTGTTGCGCGCGGGACAGCTGGTCATCGCGATGGGGAATCCGTTCGGATTCCAGTCCACGGTGTCGACGGGGGTCATCAGCGCGCTGGGGCGGGGGCTGAGGACCCGGGAAGGCAGACTGATCGAGAACATCATCCAGCACACGGCGCCGCTCAACCCCGGCAACTCCGGCGGCCCGCTGGTCGATTCGCGGGGACGCGTCGTGGGGATCAACACGGCCATCATCGCGATCGCCCAGGGGATCGGCTTCTCCATTCCCGCCAACACGGCCCGGTATGTGATCTCCCAGCTCCTGACCCACGGGCGGGTTCGCCGCGGATACCTCGGAGTCTCCGCCCGCCAGCGCCCCCTCGACCGGCGACTGGTTCGATACCATGGCCTGTCCTACGACACCGCGGTCGAGGTCGCCTCTCTGGACCCGGGGGCCCCGGCTGCCGCCGGGGGCGTCCGTGCGGGGGATATCATCGTCACGCTGAACGGCCAGGGGATCCGCAGCGTGGACGACATCCACAGATACCTGGCGGAAGAGGAGTTCGGGGTGTCGGTCAGGCTTGGCATCCTTCGGGGAAAGGATCTTCTGGAAATTCCGGTCATCCACGCCGAGGCCGCCGCATGAAATCCGCCCCGGCGACCCTATCTCCGGAACCCCCGGCGCAGGGGGTGCGACCTACGTCATCCAGAGCTGGCCGTGAGGATCGAGGGATTCCTGCGACTGTTGCCGAAGGCCCGGCTCCTCACGGGAGGAGGAGGATCTTCCCCGTGGTCTTTCGGCCTGCCAGCCTCCGATGCGCTTCCCCTGCTTCCGACAGGGGGAAGGTTTCCCCGATGCGCACGTTGAGAAGGCCACCGGCCGCCCAGCCGAGAACCTCCCCGGCCCGCGAAAGGAGTTCCTTCCGGTCCCTCGTGTAGTGCGCAAGGGATGGCCGCGTCAGAAAGAGCCCCCCCTTGGCGCTGAGAACCTGCGGGTCGAAGGGCGGAACGGGGCCGCTCGACTGACCGTAAAGGACGATGGTCCCCCGGGAAGCCAGGCAATTGAGACTTTTCTCGAACGTGTCCTGCCCGACGGAATCGTAGACCACCTGAACCCCGGACCCGCCCGTGAGCCGCTTCACCTCGGCCTCGAAATCCTTTTCCGTGTACAGGATCACCTCGTCTGCGCCCGCCGCACGGGCCAACCCGGCCTTTTCCTGCGTAGAGACGGTGCCGATCACACGGGCCCCCCGACGCTTGGCCATCTGGATGAGGAGGAGCCCCACGCCGCCGGCCGCAGCGTGCACCAGGCAGGCGTCGCCGGGCTTCAACGGATAGGTGTCGTGGGAGAGGTAATGGGCAGTCATCCCCTGGAGCATCAGGGCGGCCGCCGTTTTCGGATCGGCTCCGTCCGGGAGTTTGACAACCCGCCAGGAAGGAACCACCGCGTATTCGGCGTAGGAGCCGAGAGCGCCGGCATACGCCACATGATCCCCGGGGGCCACCTCCGAGACTCCCGGTCCGGTTGCCTCGACGGTGCCGGCCCCCTCGTTGCCGGGCGTGAAAGGCAGCGGCATGGGGTACAGACCCATCCTCTGGTAGATGTCGATGAAGTTCACGCCGACGGCTTTCAGCCGGACAAGGGCGTGTCCCTCTTCGGGCTTCGGAAGGGGGACCTCCTCCAGGGTCATCTCCTCGGGGCCGCCGTACCGATGGACTCGAATCGCTTTCATCGCCTCCACCTCCTGATGCATTATACTGGATCCCGCACGGGATTGCGGCAGGTACGCCCAATCCGCCTGCCTGCCGGGGGAGGTCTATGTTGGCCAGGGAATTGTCCTTCGCGGGGGTATTCCCCATCCTCGTGACTCCGTTCGACGACCGGGAGGAGATCGATCTCGCATCCTTCGCCCGCGTGGTCCGGTTCATGGCGGACATCGGCGTGGACGGGGTGACCATTCTCGGCGTGCTGGGGGAGTCGAACAGGCTCGGGGACGGGGAGCGGGAACAACTCATCCGGACCGCCGTTTCCGCGGCGGAGGGAAGGATCCCGGTGATCGTCGGGACGAGCCACAAGGGGACGCTCGCGACGCGCCATCTGAGCCAGGCGGCCCAGTCGCTCGGGGCAGCCGCAGTGATGGTGACCCCCTCCCGGGAACCCGTACCGGGCGAGGGGAAGATCCTCGAGTTCTTCCGGCAGGTGGCCGCCGGGATCTCGATCCCGATCGTGGTGCAGGACCACCCCGCCTCCACGGAGGTTCACATGCCGGTTCCCCGGTGGGGTGCATCAAGGAGGAGGCCCCTCCTACCCCCCAGAAGATCACGGCACTCGTTCAGGCGATGTCGGGCTCGGGCCGGAACGTTCCCGTCCTGACGGGGCTGGGGGCGCTTTACGGGATGTTCGACCTGGAGCGGGGGAGCAGAGGGTTCATGACCGGTTTTGCTTTCCCCGAGGTGCTGGTGGCGATGGTCCGGGAGGTGCGCCAGGGGCGGATGGACGCCGCCTGGGAACTGTACAGGCGGTTTCTGCCGCTGATCGTCTTCGAACAGCAGCCCGGCGTCGGAATCCGGAAGGAAATCTACAGGATGCGCGGGATGATCCAATCCGCCCGAGTGCGCCATCCCGGCGCGGATCGTTCTTTGGGGGCGGCAGAGCAGCTGCACGCTCTGCTTGAACGGATTCTGCCGGGGCAGGACATCACCCGGCCTCTTAATGTGTGACGATGGGAGCGGGAATCATCGGGAGAGGCTCCCCCCGATGATCTCGAGCGGAAAGGGCGAACAAGGTGCCGCTTTTCGTCGAGGTCCGAACCCTAGGATACGGTGCCGAACTCGACGGGGAGTTTTTCCAAGAGATCCTTGAAGACGTCCCTGCTTTCCTTGAGGGCACCGGCCGTTTTCGGCTCGATGGCCCCCTTGATCTCTTTCTCCAGTTTGATGATTGCCTCCTCTACGAGTCCTCTGAGGGCATGAATCTCTGTCCCGGTCAGACTGACATCCATCGTGCACCTCCTGAGGTCCTCTCCTCCCTTCCGGTAAGCTGCCCGGCCCACCCTTTCCACAGATCCATTATATCGCGGCGCCGGTTCCTGCAAAACCCAAGGGGAGACCCTGCCTCGTCCCCTTCCGCGGATATCCAAGGGCATCTGTTCTCAAGCAGGGGGATCGGCAGTACAATGGTCCGGGAATCCGAAGGGGAAAGGACACGGTGCGGGACGGGAAAGGGCCGGGGCATGCGGTGCGGCGATTCGCGGGCAAGGTTCTGTTGACCGGCCCCCCGGGATGCGGGAAAACGACCGTGGCAAGAAAGATCGCCGGGATCCTCGGTTCCGGAGCGGTCGGGTTCTTCACGGAGGAAGTGCGCGACGCGGCGGGAACCCGGACCGGGTTCCTTGTGGAATCGACCGACGGCAGGAAAGGCGGGCTGTCGAGCAGGCGATCCGGTCCCGGGCCGCGGGTAGGCGCCTACGTCGTCGACGTCCGGTCCTTCGAAGCGGTCGCCATCCCCTCGCTCGCCGGGGCCGCCGACAAGGTTTTCATCATCGACGAAATCGGGAAGATGGAGTGCTTTTCGGAGGCGTTCCGAACCCGTGTGGGAGAAATCCTCGACTCGGATCTTTTGGTCCTGGCCACGATCCCTCTGCGTGGCGGAGGCCCCTTTCTCCAGGGGATCCGGAACCGCATGGACGTCGCGATCGTCCCGGTGACGCAGGCGAACAGGGACCGCCTGCCCTCCGAGATCTCGGAGATGTTCCGGAGGGGAAGGCCCGGCTAGCCCTGCGGAGCCGATGGAGCGGGAGGGGATATTGGTCACCGTGAGTCCCCTGGCAGGCAAACCGGCCCCCACGTCGATGCTGGTGAACGTGGCACGGCTGGTGTCCGCCTATTACACGGAACGCCCCGACCCCGCCGTACCGGACCAGCGGGTCTCCTTCGGCACGTCCGGACATCGGGGCTCCTCCCTCCGGTGCGGGTTCAACGAGGCCCATATCCTCGCTGTGAGCCAGGCCATCTGCCTCTACCGCAGGCAGCAGAGGATCACGGGACCCCTGTTCCTGGGGATGGACACCCATGCGCTCTCCGAGCCGGCGTTCGTCACCGCGCTCGAGGTGCTGGCGGCGAACGGGGTCGAGGTGATGATCGACCGGGAGCGGGGATATACCCCGACACCCGTGGTCTCCCACGCGATCCTTTCCTACAACCGGGGGCGGAAGGAGGGATGGGCCGACGGTGTCGTGATCACCCCGTCGCACAACCCGCCGGAGGACGGAGGCTTCAAGTACAATCCTGCGCACGGAGGCCCCGCGGACACGGACGCGACCCGAAGGATCGAGGAGGTGGCAAACGGGTTTCTGGCGGACGGCCTGCGGGGGGTGGAGCGGATGCCGATCGGGAAGGCCCGCTCCGCGCCGACGACGCACCTCCATGACTACATCGGTTCCTACGTCGGCGATCTGGGCTCCGTCCTCGACATGGAGGCGATCCGCTCCGCCGGACTTCATCTGGGCGTCGACCCCCTCGGCGGGTCGGGGATCGCCTACTGGGGGCCGATCGCAGACCGGTACGGGCTGGACGTAACGGTCGTGAACGACGAGGTGGACCCGACATTCCGGTTCATGACCCTGGACTGGGACGGAAAGATCCGGATGGACTGCTCCTCTCCGCACGCGATGGCGAAGCTGATCGCCCTCAAGGACCGCTTCGACGTGGCCTTCGCGAACGACACCGACAACGACAGGCACGGCATCGTCGCACGCAGCGCCGGCCTCATGAACCCCAACCATTACCTTGCCGCGTCGGTGTCGTATCTGTTTTCCCATCGTCCGGAATGGCCGGAGCGGGCGGCCGTGGGGAAGACCGTGGTGAGCAGCAGCATGATCGACCGCGTGGCCGGAGGTCTCGGCCGCCGCCTGGTGGAAGTGCCCGTGGGGTTCAAGTGGTTCGTGGAGGGGCTCCTCGGGGGGGAGCTGGGCATCGGCGGGGAGGAAAGCGCGGGCGCCTCCTTCCTGCGGCGGGACGGGACGGTCTGGACGACGGACAAGGACGGCATCATCATGGACCTTCTCGCGGCGGAGATGACGGCACGGACGGGCAAGGACCCCGGAGAACAGTATGCCGCCCTGGCCCGCCGGTTCGGCGAGCCGGCCTACGAGCGGATCGACGCTCCCGCCACGCCGGCGCAGAAGGTGGTTCTCGCGAAGCTTTCGGCGAGCCAGGTCGAGGCATCCGAGCTGGCGGGAGAGAGAATCCGGGAAACGTTGTCCAACGCCCCCGGCAATGGCGCTCCCATCGGCGGCCTGAAAGTCGTGACCGAAAACGGGTGGTTCGCCGCCCGCCCTTCGGGCACGGAGGACGTCTACAAGATCTACGCCGAGAGTTTCCTGGGGAAGGACCACCTTCGCCGCATCCAGGAGGAGGCGAAGGCCCTCGTCGCAGGCGTCTTCCGGAAAGGATGATCCTCCGCCCGGTCGCGCCGCGCCGGCCGGGGGCTCACGGAGAAAGAACCTACAGGAGGGAATGGATCGCATGAAAAAATCCTTCGGCCCGAAGACTCTCGTGTTTCCCACCCCGGTGTGGGTAGTGGGTTCGTACGACAAGGAGGGAAAACCGAACGTGATGGCCGCGGCGTGGGGCGGAGTCTGCTGCTCGAAGCCCCCGTGCGTGGCCGTATCCCTCCGGGAGGCAACCTACACGCACGGCAATATCATGGAGCGCAAGGCCTTTACGGTGAACGTTCCCTCCGAGGACCACTCCAGGGAGGCGGATTACATCGGCACCGCCTCCGGCAGGAATGTCGACAAGTTCGCCGTCACGGGGCTGACTCCCGTGCGCAGCGAGATCGTGGACGCCCCCTACGTGGCGGAGTTCCCTCTCGTTCTGGAATGCCGGCTCCTTCGGACCGTGGAGATCGGGCTTCACACCCAGTTCATCGGGGAGATTCTCGACGTCAAGGCGGACGAATCGGTGATCGGGGAGGGAGGTCTGCCCGATATCGAAAAAGTGAAGCCGGTCGTCTACGCGCCGGAGATCCGGACCTACCACGGGCTCGGCAGGAACCTCGGGCGCGCCTACTCCATCGGGAAGACGATCGGGAGAGAACGGTAGGCGATGCGGTCCTCCCGGCGGAGAAACGGATAGGACAGATCATGGATGAGAGACGGAGGAAAACAGGCATGGTCATCCCGACGATCGTGATGGGCGGGCTGGCATTCGCCCTTCTTGCGCTTGGATTTGTCCGGGGGGAGGGGGAGCATCTCCAGGGCCTGCGATCGGGGCTCGGGATGATCCTCCAGATCCTTCCACTGCTGCTGTGCGCGTTCCTCGTCGCGGGGATGGTCCAGGTTCTCCTTCCGCGGGACCTCATCGCGAAATGGGTCGGGGCGGAATCGGGATTCCGGGGCATCCTCATCGGCACGGTGGCCGGGGGGCTTTCCCCGGGGGGACCGTACGTCAGTCTCCCCATCGTGGCCGGGCTCCTGCGGGCCGGCGCAGGCACGGGAACCATGGTCGCCTTTCTGACGGGGTGGTCCCTGTGGGCGGTCGCCCGTCTGCCGATGGAGGTCGGAATCCTGGGGTGGAAATTCACCTTCATCCGGCTTGCCACGACGTTCTTCTTCCCTCCCGTCGCGGGATGGCTGGCACATCTCTTCTTCGGCGGCGTAAAAATCGGATAGAGGGGGGCGGAGCGACCGGCAGCACGGGGAGGCGCACATGGGGAACGCCAATGGGGTCGCTGTTCCGTCTCCGGGCGACATCGTATTCCGGGCCCGCGGCCTCACCAAGATCTACGACATGGGGGAAGTTCAGGTGCACGCCCTGCGTGGCGTGGACGTGGACCTGTTCGCGGGGGAGCTGGTCGTGCTCCTGGGCCCCTCGGGGAGCGGGAAATCGACCCTCCTCAACATCCTCGGGGGGCTCGACACCTCCACGGGGGGGGAAGTCTCCTACCGCGGGCGGGACCTGACGCGGGCCACGGAGAAGGAACTCACCGAGTATCGCCGCTTTCACGTGGGATTCGTCTTCCAGTTCTACAATCTGATCCCGAGCCTGACCGCGCTCGAGAACGTGGCGGCCGTCACCGATATCGCGAAGGACCCGAAGAACCCGGAGGACGCGCTTGTCCTCGTCGGTCTCGGGGACCGCCTTCACCATTTCCCCGCCCAGCTCTCGGGCGGGGAGCAGCAGCGGGTGGCCATCGCCCGGGCGATCGCCAAGAACCCCGCCGTCCTGCTCTGCGACGAGCCCACGGGGGCCCTCGACTCCTCCACCGGCATCCTGGTGCTCGAGGCGTTGGAGAGGATCAACCGGGAATTGGGCACGACCACGGTGGTCATCACGCACAACGCCGACATTGCCCGCATGTCGGACCGGGTGATCCGCCTGAGCTCGGGGGCGGTCGCCGAGACATACCGGAACCCGGACAAGAAGCTTCCGCGGGATCTCCACTGGTGACGCGATGAAGGCGATCGACAAAAAACTCTGGCGGGACCTGTGGGGGATGAAAAGCCAGGCCGTCGCCATCGCCCTGGTGATCGTGAGCGGCGTCGCCACTTTCATCATGTCCATCAGCACGCTCGACTCGCTCCGCATGACCCAGGCATCGTATTACCGGGACTATCGCTTTGCCGACGTCTTTGCCTCCCTGAAGCGCGCCCCCGAAGGCCTCGCGCAGCGCATCCGGGAGATCCCGGGCGTGGACCGGGTCGAAACCCGGGTCGTCGCCTCGGCGACCCTCGATATCCAGGGATTCGTGGACCCGGTGAGAGGACTGCTCGCATCGATCCCCGATGATGGGCGGCCCCTGCTGAACGGGCTCTATCTCCGGGTGGGGCGGTCGGTCGACCCGGGTCGGGACGACGAGGTGATCGTAAGCGAACCGTTCGCCGAGGCGCACGGCTTTGCCCCGGGGGACAGCTTCGGGGCGGTGATCAACGGCCGGCGCAGGGACCTGACCATCGTCGGGGTCGCCCTGTCCCCCGAGCATATCTACCAGATCAGTCCGGGCGCGCTGTTCCCGGACTACAAGCGGTACGGCGTGTTCTGGATGGCCAGAAAACCGCTGGCCAGCGCATACGACATGGACGGGGCCTTCAACGACGTCGCCCTGACCCTGATCCCCGGGGCCGTTCCGGAGGATGTCATCGCCCGTCTCGACGCACTCCTTGCGCGGTACGGCGGACTGGGCGCGTACGGCAGGGTCGACCAGGTGTCCCACCGGTACCTCTCCGAGGAGTTTCGCCAGCTCGGGACCCTTGCGACCCTCTTCCCCGTGATCTTCCTTGGCGTGGCTGCGTTCCTCCTGAATATCGTCCTCGGGCGGCTCATCGGCATCCAGCGGGAGCAGGTGGCCGTCCTCAAGGCGTTCGGATACGGGAACGCGGCCATCGGCCTGCACTACGCGAAACTGGTCCTGTGGATCGTCGTGGCCGGGGTATGCGGGGGGCTGGCTGCGGGCATATGGCTCGGGAGGGGCCTGAGCGGGATCTACATGGAATTCTACCGGTTCCCGTACCTGAAATACGTGCTGCGCCCCTCCGTCGCGGCGACGGCCGCCCTGGTGAGCGCGGCCGCGGCGATGCTCGGCACGCTCCAATCCGTTCGAAGGGCCGCCCTGCTTCCTCCCGCCCAGGCCATGCGTCCGGAGCCGCCGGAAAGATACCGGGAGACCGCGGTCGAGCGCCTGGGGCTCAAGCGCTTCCTGTCCCATCCGGGCCGCATGATCGCCCGGCATATCGGGCGCCGGCCTGTCAAGTCGCTCCTGTCGGTGGTGGGGATCGCTCTCGCATGCGCGATCCTCATGGTGGGCAGGTTCCAGGAGGATGCGCTGGACTTCATGGTGGACGTCCAGTTCCGCCTTGCCCAGAGGGAAGACCTCACCGTGACCTTCGTGGAGCCCGCGTCCCGCAGGTCCCTGCACGAGTTGAGGAGCCTCCGGGGCGTGGAGCACGGCGAACCCTTCCGGGCCGTTCCCGCGCGCCTGAGGTTCCAGCACCGCAGCTACCGGACCTCCATCCAGGGGATCGAAGCGGGGAGCAGCCTTCACCGCATCCTCGACACGCGGCTGCACCCCGTGGACATCCCGCCGGCGGGCGTCGTCCTGACCGACCATCTCGGCGGCATCCTCGGGGTTCGCCCCGGCGACCTTCTGACCGTCGAGGTTCTCGAGGGAAGCCGGCCGGTCCGGCAGGTGCCGGTGGCCGCCCTCGCGAAGCAGTACGTAGGCGTCTCCGCTTCCATGGAACTGGGGGCCTTGAACCGGCTCATGCGCGAGGGGAGCGCCATTTCGGGGGCCTACCTCGCAGCGGATGAGCGATTCCTGCCTGCGATCTACGGAACGCTGAAGGGGATGCCCCGCGTAGCGGGGACCACGATCCGGGAGGATGCCATCCGGAGCTTTTACGATACCCTGGGCGAGACCCTTCTGATCTTCACGTTCATCAACACCCTGCTTGCCGGCACGATCGCCTTCGGGGTGGTGTACAACAGCGCGCGGATCGCCCTTTCCGAGCGCAGCAGGGAAATGGCGAGTCTCCGGGTACTGGGGTACACCAGGGGGGAGATCTCCTATATCATGCTCGGGGAGATCTTCGCCCTCACCCTGGCGGCCGTCCCGATCGGTTTTCTCGTCGGGCGAGGCCTTTGCGGCTATATTGCCGCGGGCCTCAAGTCGGACCTGTACCGGGTGCCCCTGATCCTGGAGCCGGACACATATGCCTTTGCGGCCGCGGTGGTCCTGGCTTCCACCTGTATCTCGGGGATTGCGGTTGTGCGAAAACTGGGCCGGCTGGACCTCGTCGCGGTCCTGAAAGCAAGGGAGTAAACGGTATGCGCTGGCGTCGATGGGTCCTCCTCTTTGCCCTGGCCGCGGCGGTTCTCCTGGCCGTCGCGTTCGGCATGATGCCGAGGCCGGTCCCCGTGGACATGGCGAAGGTCACCCGCGGCCCTCTCCGCGTCACGATCGAGGAGGAGGGGAAAACAAGGGTGAAAGACCGGTTCGTCCTGTCGGCGCCAGTTGCGGGATTCGTGCAGCGGATCGATCTTCACGTGGGGGACAACGTGGCGCGCGGACAGGTCGTGGCGCAGCTCGACCCCATGCGGCCTCCGGTGCTGGATTCCCGCAGCCGCGCGGAAGCCGCCGCGCGGGTCGAAGCCGCGAAATCGGCGCTCGACGCGGCGAGGGAGAACGCCCGGGTGGCGGCGGCGGACGACGATTACGCCAGGGCGAAACACGAGCGCACGAAGAAGCTCCACGAGTCGGGCTTTGCCAGCGACGATGACCTGGAGAGGGCGGACTCCGAAGCCCGGCGGGCCCTGTCGGCGCGCCGGTCCTCCGAGTTCGCCGTCGAGGTTGCCCGGTTCGACCTGGACGCGGCCCGCACCCAGCTCATGGTTTCCTCCGGGGAAGGGGGGCGAAGCCCGATCGGGAACGTCGCCGTGCGCGCTCCCGTGGGAGGGAGGGTGCTGGGGATCCCCCATAAGGACGAAGGGGCGGTGGAGGCGGGAAGGCCTCTGATCGAGATCGGAGACCCCCGGGCCCTGGAAGTCCAGGTCGACGTGCTGTCGAACGAGGCGGTGCGCATCCGCCCGGGGACGCCGGTTCTCTTCGAGCGATGGGGCGGAGAGGTTCCGCTGGAGGGGAAGGTGCGGACCGTGGAACCCGCCGGCTTCACCAAGATCTCCGCGCTGGGCGTGGAGGAGCAGCGGGTGCTCGTCATCGCCGACATCACCTCTCCCGCCACCCTCTGGGAGCGTCTCGGGGACGGCTATCGCCTGGAAGCGGGCTTTATCGTCTGGGAAGGAGACGGTGTTCTCCAGGTCCCCGCCAGCGCGCTTTTCCGGTACGGGGAAGGGTGGGCGACATTCGTGCCGGAAGGCGGCAGGGCAAGACGCCGCACCGTGGAGATCGGGCGGCGGAACGGCCTGGTCGCCCAGATCCTTTCCGGCCTGGCCGAGGGGGAGACGGTGATCACCCACCCCAGCGACCAAATAAAGGAAGGAACGCGCATCCGGAAACGGTAGGCGGTCCGGAAACGGATGACAGAGATGGGAATGCGATCCCGCGAAAGCAAGATCGAACTTGTCGACAGGGTGCTGGGAGGTGAACCGGTGGACCGGCCGCCGGTTTCGCTCTGGTACCATTTCGGGGTGCAGCACGGGGATGGGCCGCGGTTTGCACGGCTGGCGCTCGATTCTTTCCGTTCCTACGACTTCGACTTCCTCAAAGTGATGAACGACTATTTCTACCCCATGCCGGAGGGGCTCGACGCCGTCCGGACCGGGGAGGATCTGCGTCGGATCGTCCGCTTCGACGTGGAGAGGTCTCCCTGGCGGGAGCAGTTCCGGGCCCTGGAGGTCATCGGCAAAGAGCTGAGAGGGAAGGCGTATTTTCTCGACACGGTGTTCGACCCCTGGCACACGTTGAAAAGAGCCCTGGCGGGGGAACATATCGGACCCTTGATGGACAGCGAGCCGGACGCGGTGCAGGACGCACTGGGGGTCATCACCGAGAATCTGATCGCCTACTGCCAGAGATCCCTCGACATCGGCTCGGCGGGGATCTTCCTTTCCGTTCCGGCCTCCCGGGAGTTCACGAGCCGGGACCGTTTCCTGACCTTCGTGAAGCCCTTTGCGCGCAGGGTGCTCGAGGCGGTATCGGGGCGCGGCAGGATGAACGTCGCCCATATCCACGGCGACGACCTCTATTTCGACGACTGCCTCGATTTCCCGGCCCAGGTGTTCAACTGGTGGGACCGCGGTCCCGGGGGGCCTTCCCTGCAGTCCGTGAAAGAGAAGATCCCCGGGTGCGTCATGGGCGGCATCGATCACAAGATCGTCACCCGGAAAACCGGCCCCTTTCTGCGGGAACACGTGCGGGAAGGAAAAATGCTTGGTGGAAAGGACCGGTTCTTTCTGGCGAACGGCTGCTCCATCGACGCCTCCGTCAACCCGCTGATGATCCGGGCGATCGTGGAGGAAGCCCGGCGGGCAGTGTAGAATCCGTCCGCAAGCTCCATTCATTAGTGAATTAAGATAATATTATAAATATGTTACATTAAATATTGTGATGTAATAGATGACGTGGTAAGATCCTGGTTACACAGGCGGCAATTTCGTGTCCGTGCTCGCCCCGTGGGGTTTGCGAAGGAAGGAAGCCAGCAGTACGGCGGTTCCGGTTGCAGCAGCGGCCATCAGGTAGCTCAGGGAAAACGTTCCCGTAGATTTTGCCACGATGCCGGCAAGGCTCGGCCCGAGCGTCTGTCCCGCCCCGAAAAAGAAGGTGATGATGGAAAACCCAGCGGCCGCGCTTGCGGGGCCCAGGTAATCGCCCACGGCGGCGGCCATGATGGTCGGAATGCTCCAGGCGGCGATTCCGTACAGCGCGATGGACAGGTACAGGGGCCACGTCCCGAGATCCATCCCGGCAAGGCCGTAGGACGCCGTCTGCACCGCGAAGACCGCCATGAACCCTCCCTTGCGCCCGATCCGGTCGGAAAAGGCCCCGAACAGGGGACCGGAGAAGATGCTGAAGAATCCCACCCACGCCCAGAACCGGCCCGCCGTGACTTCCGGCATGCCGCGCTCGGCGACCATCGTCGTGACGATGAAGGTCCCGTAGATCATGTAGGTGAGGCCGAACAGGAGGTACAGAACGCCGAGATGAACCACGATCCCTTTGGCCCCGCCCACTTTCGGAGCAGTGACCGCAGCCGTCCCCGGGCCGTCCCTTTCACCAAGGGGGCCGAGTCCGAGGGCGGCGGGTGAGTCGCGCAGGAGCAGGCCCGCGGTGACGGCGATCGCGCCGGAGATAGCGCCCAGGATCTGCCATCCGCTTCTCCATCCGTCGGCTCCCAGGGTGCTGTTGAGAGAGGGCACGAGCATGCCGGCGAAGATGATCGCAATCCCGTTGCCGGCGAGCATGAGACCGGCGGCCCGGCCTCGTTTCGCCTGCGTGAACCAGTGGGAAACCAGCACCATCATGGGCACGTTGGCGAGGCCGCTCCCGATCCCCGTCAGGAAGTAGAGGACGAGGACGGGAACGAACCCCTCGGCCTGCCCGATGAGGACCATGCATAAGGCCAGGAGGGCAAGGCCGGCCGTGATCGTGCGGCGCCCTCCCCACCGGTGCATGAAAAACGGCGCCATGGCGACGGCAGCCAAGTACCCGGCAAAATTCCCGGTTCCGATGAACCCCATCTGGTCGTAGCCCAGCGCCAGGGATTTTCCCATCGAGGGAAGCAGCATGCTGTAGGCGAACCGCGCCAGCCCCAGGCAGGAGAAGACGGTCAGCCCCCCGGTGAGAACGATGATCCAGCCGTAGTGCATTTTCGACGAATTCACGGGATATCCATCCGCCGCTCGCTTCCCCAAATCGTGTCGAAGTCCCCATTATAATCAACGTGCCCGAAGAAATCCGGCATGCCCTTTGAGAGAATTCCGGAGAGGTTTCCTCTTATGATGTCGCAGGAGACTTCGGAAATGCTTTCGGCTGGGGTTTTTCCCTTTCGCCTCCGCAATTCGGAGAGAAAGGGCGATCTGTCTACTCTGGATATCCGCCTTCGCGGCTGCACAGACTGACCGTTTCGCTGCTCCTCCGAAGGCGTGTGATTGCGGGAAAAGGGCGACAATCAGGATCAGTGCAGCCATGATTCCCGTTTCCCTCATCGTTCTGTTCCGCCCCACCGATTACTGCCCCCACACGTTCCAAATATTCAGGATGATGGGGGAAAAGATGATGAGCGCGACCGCCGGAAATATGAAGGCCACCAACGGAAAGAGGAGTTTCACCGCAGCCTTCTGGGCCGCCGCTTCCGCGCGGTAGAGTTCTCCTTCCAGCATTTTGGAGGAATGGTCCCGCAGACCCCGGGAAAGCCCTACCCCCAACCGCTCTCCCTGGCTGACAAGATTCAGGAAGATATGATAATCCTCAACCGGCACGCGTCGACGCGATCTCTCGAGAGCAGCCTCCCTTGAGATTCCAAGCGTTCGTGCCCGGGTGATCTCTTCCAGTTCCCATGCAAGCGGCCCTTTTGGAATTGCGCGCGCAACTTCCTGCAAGGCGGAGTGGGAGCCCATGCCCGCCTCGAGCAGGAGGGAAAGCAGGAAGGATGCGACGGGAAGGGAGGAGCGCACGCTTTGTACAAGCCTGTTCGCCTGTCTCCTGACAGACAAGAAGAGCGTCGCACATCCAAGCCACATCCCGAGCATGATCGAAAAGGGGATATGCGAAAGAGAAGGGTTGAGGACCAGGGACAGGGTCGTCACGGTTATCCCTACAATTTCCCCTGTCAGCCAACCGCCGAGGGATGTTACCAGCATTCCGCCGGAACGAGAGAACGCTCTGCCTTCGACCAGTTTCGCGTGTGCTTTCCTGTGCGCTTCCATAACCGTTCCGGGAATCCGAACCATCCCGCCGGGGAGCGATGTCCGTTGGAAAAAGCGGACCATCAGGAAAATGCCGGCCGACATCGGAACACCGATGGACAGGATATCGAGAATCTTCATTTGCCTGCCGCCATGATCCTCCGGATGAAAAACCATCCGAGAAGCTGCAAGGCACCGGTGATCACCAGAATGGTTCTCCCTGCGCCGGTTTCCCGGCAACGAGCGATGTATTCGGGTTCGATCTTCGACAGGACAGCGATGAACCCGGGGGGCAACATGGTCAGAATGAGAGCCTGGAGCCTCGCCTGTGCAGTCATGCTGCGCATCTTTTCTTCTTGCCGTATCTTCGCCCTCAGAATGTCACGGCAACGCGTGAGAAGGTCGTAGAGGTTTCCCCCGGCCGGTATCGCGATGCGGAGAGGGAAAACGATGATGGAGATTTCCTCGCATTGCATCCGTTCTGCCCAGACGAGAAGCGCATCCGGCAGAGGGGTGCCGAGGCGAACCGTCTGACAGAGCCAGGAAACTTCCTCCCGGATACCCGAGGGAAGCAAGGGGGCCGTTTCCTGGAGGGATTCCGGAATGCTGTGCCCCGCCTTCACGTGTCCGGAAAGGATTTCGAGAAAGGCCGGCAGCTGGGAAACGATTTGCCTCCGTCTTCTCGCGCGAACATACCGGGCGACGGCGCCGCAAAGAAGGGCGGGGGATAGACCGGCTGCGACCACCAAGAGCAGATCCTTCGTCGAAACCATGGCTGCGAACGCGGTCAAGGCGCCGGCCGCGAGAAGGATACGCCTTACCTGACCTGGCCCAAGGGAGAGGAACTCCTCCCGGAGAATTCTCGAGGTCGTTTCAGCGGTTTTGTCGAGGCGGAACCGAAAATAGGGTGCGATGGTTCGAAAGAGAAAGAAAGCGAGGCATATCGCTCCGCCGGCGAAAAGGGTATATTCCTCGACGGTCATGCCCATCCATTTTCTCCGATGGGAAGGAATTTGGAGGGAACACCGGTAGCCGTCAATTCCCCTCCCTTCTCCGTTCCCCTTTCATGGTTCCGCCGGAAAATATCCTGGAGCAGGATCTGGCTCTCGCTGATCCCGGTGACTTCGGTGATGGATGTCACTGCGCGCCTTCCATCTCTCATCCTGCTCATGTGGACGAGAATGTCGATTGCCGAAGCGATCTGCTCCCGAATCGCTTTCACGGGGATCTCTACTCCAGAAAAAAGCACCATGGTCTCCAGGCGGCGCAGCATGTCGCGGGGGGTGTTTGCATGGCCGGTTGTAATCGACCCGTCATGGCCGGTGTTCATCGCCTGGAGCATGTCCAGGGCCTCACCGCCCCTGCATTCCCCCACGATGATGCGGTCGGGCCTCATCCGCAGGGAGTTCCGCACCAGATCGCGGATCGTGATCGAACCCGTCCCCTCGATATTGGGGGGACGGGCTTCCAGGATGATGACATGCGGTTTCGGCAATTGGATTTCTGCGGCGTCTTCAATGGTGACGATTCGTTCCTCGTCAGGGATGAAACGGGAGAGTGCATTGAGGAGAGTGGTTTTCCCGGCCCCCGTTCCTCCGGAAACGATGATGTTCATTCGATGGACCACGGCCTCCCGCAGGTAATCCGCGGCCTCTCCCGAAACGGTGCGAAGCCCGATCAGTTCTCCCATGGAGAACGGTTCTTTTCGGAATTTTCGAATGGTGAGACAGGGCCCGGAAAGACACGCGGGAGGGATAATGGCATTGATCCTGGAACCATCCGGGAGACGCGCGTCCACGTACGGGGAAGACTCGTCGAGACGCCGGTTCACCCGGGAGACCATCCGGTCGATAGTTCCCCGGAGGGTTTCGTCGCTCAGGAAAGAAATGTCCGTCAGGACCAATTTCCCCGACTTTTCCACGTAAACAGAATCTTTTCCATTAACCATGATTTCCGTAACCATAGGGTCTGAAAGAAAAGGGGTTATGGGACCATATGCGAACAACTCATCCATGATTCCCCTGCGAAGAGATTCCTCTTCCGTGTCCGTGAGAGGCATCCGTTTGAGTTCCGAGCGAAGATAGTGCGCTGCTCGACCCTTCATCGATTCCTCGTCTTCCGAGATCCGCCCCGTGTTCCGGGAATCGAGAAGGGAAACGACTTTCTGATGGAGTGTTTGCCGAAGTTCTGCATGCATCTGTGTTCCCCTTTAATCGATGAGGCGAAACCGCATTGCCTCCGCCTCTGTCGAAGCTTTTGTTTTCCATGCCGCGATTTCCTTCTCGGAGGATTCCTTCACTTCCGCAGGTGTAATGAAAATGGCGAGTTCGGACTTGTTTTCCCGGAAGCTTCGGGACTTGAACAATTCCCCCAGAACCGGAATCTGGCCCAAGAGAGGGACTTTTGCCACGTCTTTTGCCATCTCGTTTTTGACCAGACCGGAAAGCATGACCGTCCCGCCTGGGGGGGTGGAAAAATTCGTAGTCACCCTCCGTGTGAGGAACCCCGGAACGTCGGAGCTGCCACTGCCATGATCCACGGTGCTGATTTCGGCTGTGATCTTTGTACGGATGCGATTCCCGTATTCCATTTCCGGGTGTATCTTGAGGATGATCCCGTAGGTTTTCCATTCCACGGTCCTCGTTTCGGGGGTGACGATCACGATGGGAATTTCCCCCCCCGCAAGAAAGTTGGCACTGCTGCCGCTCTCGCATACCAGTTTGGGATTCGCCAGAATTTTTGCCCGGCCATCCGCCATGAGGAGATTGAGCCTGGCCTCGAAGTCGGATACGACGGCAAGTGAGGTGTCCTCCGCGGTTCCAAAGGACCAACTTCCTTTCACGGAAAGGGAATCCGGCCACCGGATTCCGAGATGAGCAGTGGCCCCCCTGCTGATTTCGATCATTTTCAGATCGTACGAGAGGAGTGTCCTCTTGTCGTCGGGGAGTGAGATTTGCAGGAGAACCTTCGGATGGGTCTGTGCGAATGACTCGAAAAGGGTCTTCGCCCTCTGTGACCGCACGGTCCCGCTGATCAGAACCGATGACCCGGCCCGGGTGACGGTAACATCGGGGAACGTGTCTGCAAGGCCCCTTGCCTCCTCCACCAGTGCCGCGGAATCTCCCACGACCCTTACCTTCCATTCCTGTTTCTCCGTTTTCCCCCAAATGACGAGATCCGTTTCTCCTTCCTTTTTCCCCACGATGAGAATTCCGTCGTTATGAGGAAGCGGGCGCGCTTCCATGATTTCCGGATTGCCGATCGATAGCCGTCTCACTTCCCGGAATTCGAGGATGTGCTGAAACCCCGGGCGCAGGCGGATGGTCTCGCAAAAAGCAGGGACCGGGAGAAAGAATCCCATGCCGGCAGGGACAAGAAGAAAAGATGCGAGCAGCGGACGTCGGGTCATTCGAGTTCCCATGGTCTCGAAGCCTGTGGCAGTATTATTTCCCGGATACCTGCCTTCCATATCTCGACAGGCGGAGATTTCCGCACCAGCTTTCTCTGCCTCGTTGGCGGATTGCTGCGATCGGAAGGATTCCTGAGAAGCCAGGAAATGTGTCCTTCCTTTACCGCTGCAGTGAGCCGAATTGCCTCGTCCGAGGATACGGAAACGGTTATGGTGTCGACATCGTGATCCTCTCCCTCCGAGGAAAGAGGAAGGAATCCCTGATCTACGGCAAGCACCGGGACATCGAACAGCAAGGGGATGCATCCGCGCCCGTCTGTTCCCTCCCGCAGCAGATCGACGTGATCTCCGGGTCGAAGGAGACCGGAAAAGGATGCCCTCCTGTCCGCTTCAAGCGTGATGGCCCGCTGTCCCTTCTGGATCGTCTGGGAGAATGAATCCGCATCGAAAGGCTCTTCAACGTCTGTCCACAGGACAGGCTCGCCCTCCGAAATTTCCACTTTCGTTCTGGCGCCGAGAAGGAGTTCGAAGTCCGGGGCCGGAACATTTCTGCGGCTTGTCCCTGCGAACGGGACCGATTTCTTGGAAAGGTTTTCCATGGAGAATGCCGCTCCCGGAGGAATGGGCCTGGAAGCCACTACGATTTTCGTGGGAGCGGCTTTCCCCATGATGTCCCGCTCTACTGCCGTGATCCGTTGTCTGGCTGCGAGGATGGCCAGCCCTGTCAGCAGGATTCCGGCAAGGAGGGGGAGGAACTCCGCCACCTTATTTTTCCAGGCGCCTAACGAAGAGGCAGTCCCCTTCTTTCTCTTCCAGAAAGACAATGGATGTCTCCCTTCCTCTGCGAATCGTAGCCATGGAAAGTGGCCCGGTGTCTCCCCCCATGCCGACAACCGTCCACCCTTCGGCAACGAGTTCCTTCCTGGCGGAGCCTCCTGCCGTTGCGTTTCTCCCGTAGGCGATATCGATCAATCCGTCTTCGGATTCCATTTGCAGGCTGTTCTCCACTTGAAACCAGGCAGGAAAGAAAAACGGCCGAAATCGTTTTCTCGTTGGGATTTCGAACAGAGGATCGGGAACGCCATCACCCAAGTCCAGCGCGCCCCGGGGAAGTCGGGTGATATCGAACCCCTGCCTCGATAATTCTTCCTGTATAAGGGAATTTCCCTTGGACGATTTTCCTGCGGAATACCATTTCCCATGCAAGGCAAAGGAACGGGGAGGGGAGATGATTTTCCCCATACGGTACGGAAGTGCATACACGGTAAATACCCCGGCGGCCAGCAATGCTGCGGCAAGGCAGAACACGTGTTTCAACGGATCGCTCCCAGCACGACAAGCCCCCGGACCCATCGCCGGATGCTCTTCCCTGAAGAAGATTCCTTCCCCCAGCAATCCACATGGATTTCCGTTACTTGGCGGATGTTCGCTGCAGGCAACCATCGTGGAGCACCGATTTCCATCCACTGTTTTCCGACCTGTACGGATGCAGCGGTCTTGCCGGCAAGGAGGGGAGAGGGAGTTGGGAGAAGGCGGGATTTTCTTTGTTCTCCGGCCTGGATGGCAACCGTTCCGTCATCGGGCAATATGGACCGGGAAAGTTCTCGCTCGATCCCGGGAAGATTCCGGCCGGCGCGAAGCGCTTCCGCAAATGCGGCTGATTCCGAACGGGATTTCAGGAAAGTCGTACGTGCTGACGCGTAACCGCCCAGGATGAGGATCAGGAGAATCGGCAGGACCAGGGCGATCTCCACAATGGCTTGTCCCCGGCTCTGGCTGTTTGTCATCTTTCCCTCCGCCATTCCGTGAGTCTCGATCTCCACGACATTTCGGTCGCGCCCCCTCCGTACGGTTCCGCGGAAGCTTCGAAAATGAATGGGACCTTCGATCGGAAAGAGAAAAAAGGGATGGGGACGGGGGAAACTGCGCGGGATCCGGCAAACCGGACCTTCTGGCGATCGGGAAGATCGTCTTCGGGGACAAGCATCTTGATGGGAGCGAGTGTGGATCCAAGAACGGATTGCAGGACCGAATCGATGATGCTTACGATTCTTCCGGCAACCTTTTTGGCCCATTTCCATTTTCTGATTTTCCGCTTCACCGTGTGGATCGGGGAAAGGGCATCGGCCAGGGTGATCGGAGGCCCCTGGATCAGATGCAGTTCGAGGGTACGTTCATGATCATGCGGTCCAGCCGGATCGAAAGGGTAAAGGGTTCCTGTAACCTTGAGTTCCCGCGAAAGGTTGGCGGTTTCCGCAATAATCAGGAAGGGAATCGCATCCCTTGCTTTTTCCGACCATTTTGCGAATTGAAGGGCGGTGTTCCAGGTGGAGCGGATGACCCTGGCCGCCCGTTTCGAATAATTCAGAAATGCGGGGAAACCCAACCCGGTGCAGGCGGCTATGGCCGCGGCGGCCCACAATACGCATGTCCATCGGATTAGCCGGAGACATTGCAGGATTCCATCATTTAAGGCCGCAATGATATTCAGGCCGCGTGCCTCCCAGGTTGCGGCCGAGAGAGCGATGGTATCGACTGCATTGGCGGATGCGACTTTTTCAGCTCCGAGATGGCCGATATATACAACCATGAACACCACGGAAAGGAGGGCGATGAGAGTTGTAAGGAGAAGCACGACGGCCTGCCCGTAATTGCCGACGCGGACGAACGACATTTGTCTGGGAAACATCGATATCATCGTTACTCCACGGTTACCCAGCGGGAGGATTGGAGAAGAAGGAAATATTGCCCTTTGATCAGGGCCTTCTTCCCCGGCGTAATGGAGAACAGGATTCTGTTGACCCATGGGACGTGAAGCTCCAGCCAATGGGTGAGGCGCAGGCAGTAGGCCTCGCCCGGGCGGGCGGAATGCGAAGGGTTTTCCTTGCCATGACGAGAAAACTCGATCGATGTGAGTTGTGTCGCCCCCCATTTTCCCCCCGGCCGGTGGAGGCAAAGTGACGCTGCTTCAGCCAGGGCGGCTTCCTTGGCTTTTCGAAAATCGGTCCGGGCGTGAAGGGCGAATTTCCTGGCGGCGAAATGGGCTGCCGTTTCCACCGCCCCTTGTCCTGCCCACAGCAGGGAGAGCTGGATGGATCCCATCACCAGGAGGAGAAGCGCTGAGCCCCCAACAAGGAATTCCATCATTGCCGTCCCCCTCCGGTTACCTGTTTTCCGATGCATAGTCCTTCAGGGTTCTCTGGTTCGTCTGTTCCTTCGCTTTGGTAGCGAGGGATTTCACCTGGACGGAGCTTCCCGACATGGAGGCGACGATTGTGGAAAACTGATGTCTGAGCTGGTTCCCGAAAATGTTCACGACTCCGATCGCAGCAATTGCCACAAGGGCGACGATGATGATGTATTCGGTCAATCCTTGTCCGATGCGGTTCGCAATCTTTTTCCTGATCTGCTTCATCGTGTTCATCCTCCTTCACCGGATATTTTGTCGATCTTGACCCAGCAAGAGACATTCCCGTTACTCCCCGGGATCGGAGGTTGATCTTTCGGGAGGAATTCAGAAAGGTTCGGGGGAAGGATTTTCCTTGAAAGGAAAAACGGATTCAGAAAGCGTCTGTATTTCAGACCGCAGGTTCGGGGATCGGTCCTACTCCGGCGTACGGATCCCGAACTTTTTCAGCTTCTCGAACAAGGTGGATTTGGCGATGCCGAGTTCCTTGGCTGTGCGCGTTTTGTTTCCCTTTTGCCTGGACAGCTCGGTCAGGATATTTGTTTTTTCCGCCTGCTCCCATCGCGACAGGGACTGGGGTGTAACGTGGGCTGGGGAAGCGGGATCCGCGGGGAAAAGGAAGGCGAAATCCCGGGGCCCCAGTGTTGGCCCCTCGCCCATCACCACGGCCCGCTGAATCGCGTTCCGTAGTTCGCGCACGTTGCCGGGCCAATCGTGGGAGCACAGAAATTCCGACGCGGGACCGGATAGTTCCGGGACCGGTCGGTTCGCCCGGGAGGCGACATCGATGAGAAAATGCATCGCGATCGGGAGAATATCCTCGCGTCTCTCCCGCAAGGGGGGTACCAGGAGAGTGATGGTGCTGATCCGATAGTAGAGGTCGTCGCGGAAATTCTTGTCGGACACCTCCTTCTTGAGATTCCGGTTCGTCGCCGCAAGAACGCGGGCGTCCACGAGAATCGATTCATTTCCTCCAACCCTTTTGATCTCTTTCTGTTCAAGGACGCGCAGGAGTTTTGGCTGCAGGCGGAGGGGAAGTTCGCCGATTTCGTCCAGGAAGATGGTTCCGTTATGGGCGATCTCGAACGCTCCTCTTCTTTGCGCCGTTGCGCCCGTGAACGCTCCTTTTTCGTGGCCGAAAAGCTCGCTTTCGATCAGCTCCGGCGAGATTGCCCCGCAGTTTACGACCACAAACGGGCCGTCCTTCCTTACGGAAGAATCGTGGATTCCCCGGGAAACGAGCTCTTTGCCGCTGCCCGTTTCTCCTTCGATCAGGACAGGAAAATCGGAAACAGCCACCCTATAAATATTATTAATAAGGTTATTGATAATAAAGCTTTGTCCTATAATACCTAAAGTATCTGGCGATGTCTTCCGGGGGGTTCTCCGGTCGTCACGATGCGTATGATCTGGAGTGGAACCGGAAACGACCGTCGGGGGTTCGGACGTGGATTGCGATGTTTCTTCCCGGGAAAAGTGGATCTGGTAAGGCCCGATCCGGAATTCGACGCCTCCCTCGAGTTGCAGCTGCGAGATGCGTTTATCCTCAACGAAGGTTCCGTTCTTGCTGCTATCCGAAAGGAAATACTGGTTTCCCACGCGAAAAATGCGCGCATGAAGCCTGCTTACGGAAGGATCGGGAAGTAAAAGATCCGCCTCCTTGCTCCTCCCGATCCTGATCTCCTTCAACCCTAGGCGGATATCGACGCGCATTCCATTGGAGATCGAAACGGACAGGATCGCCGGGGTTTCGGCAGGGATCATTGCGAAGCCCTTGAAGATTTTTTGTTTTTATCAGCAAGGAGGATGCCGGGACCTTTCCTGATTATTCTCAAAATGCCACCCCCGTCTGCTTTGTGATGAATATCCCATCGTTTCCCGAACGCTTGTGCGGTAGGATGCATCCCAAGATTATAAAAGATTCATCCTGGCGGGAGGACCCAATGTCTGAAGAACATGACAGATCCCTTGGAATCCGAATCGTCGAAAGCTCCCCCGACGGGATCATCTTCGCCGACCAGGACGGGATCATCCGCCTGTGGAACGCAGGGGCCGAGCGGATTTTCGGATACACCGCCGGGGAAGCGGTGGGGCAGATGCTGGACATCATCGTCCCGGAGAAGATGCAGGAACGGCACTGGGAAGGGTATTTCCGGGTGATGAAGACCGGGGAGACCCGGTACGGAAAAGACCTGCTCTCGGTGCCGGGCGTCCGCAAGGACGGAATCCGGGTCTCGCTGGAGTTTTCCGTCGCTCTCATCCGGGACGAGGACGGCGCCCTGCTCGGGATATCGGCCGTGATCCGGGACGTGACCGCCCGCTGGCAGAAGGAAAGGGAGATGGAGGAGCGCCTTGCCTCGCTGGAGAGGGTCGCGAAAGGGTCCGGCAAACCCTCTTAACCCCGCGAACCGATCGCGTGGTCCCTACCTCAATGCGGAAACCGACGTCCCCTTTTCCTTACCGAGAGAACCCCAAGAGGGGACAGGAGCAGGAGAAGGGTCGCCAGCGACGATCCCCTCGCATCCCCGCCCTTTCCGTTTCCGATCGAGCACCCTCCGCCTCCGCTCGACGGCGGAGCGGGAGGGGCAGTTGCGGTAAACAGTTTCGTAACGAGGGCGCTGTTGTCGAGGCTGTCGTCCACCCGCAGGCCGACCTCGTATTCCCCGACGACGTCCGGGGTCATCGACGCGTTGTCGACGCCGGCGGAGAGAAGGGTGGCAGAGCTTCCTTCCGGGCGGGACACGAGGACCCATCGGAACGCGACCGTCTGCCCGTCCGGGTCGGACGATCCATCTCCGCTGAACGAGACGGGGTTCCCTGCTTCGGCGGAGGCAGGGCCCGAGATGGCGGCGGCGGGGACGGTGTTCACGTGGATTGTCGCGCTGGCGCTGTTGTAGGGTGCGGAGCCCGGTGCAGCCGCGAGATTGACCGTGTATTCTCCCGGCGCATCCGCGGTGAATGTGGTCGTCGGCCCCGAGGGCGGAATGACCGTAGCCCCCGCGGCTGACCAGGTGAAGGCGAGCGCATTGCCGAACGGGGCGGAGCTTTTTACATCGGCACGGAGCTGCAGGTTCTGGGCCGGCACGGCACGCAAGGGGCCGCTGATTCCTGCCACGGTTTCGGTGACCGCCCTCATCGCATCGACCTTTCCGTACCCCCAGGTCACGTTGGGGGCGGCCGAGCCGTCCGTGGGCGCGGAAGCGGATCTTCTCAGCCGCTCCCGCATCTGGGCCCCTGTCAGGTCCGGGTTCGATTCCCAGACCAGCGCCGCGATTCCCGCGACGTGCGGGGAGGACATGCTGGTTCCCTGCAGGATGACGTAGTTGTCGTTCGCCTGCACGATCTCAATGGGGTTAAAGGCGGCTTCGAACGACCTCGCCGAGTAGAGGATGGACCCCGGGGCGGTCAGATCCGGCTTGGTCCTTCCGTCGCGGGTCGGACCCAGGCTGCTGAACGAGGAGATCTCCTGCGAGGCCGGGTTCCCGGCAAAGGTCTTCGTGTTGTAGGACCCCACGGCAAGGACACTGTCGGCGTTCGCCGGCTCCGTGACCGTTCCGGTGGCGACGAAGGCGTCGAACGTCCCCTCCAGCTCATCGATATATCCATCCACCGTTCCCGCCCCGCCGTTCCGGGTTCTTCTCAGCTGGATGGTCGCCGTCCCCCCGGACGAGACCGGCAGGAAGGACAGGTCGATCAATGTCGCCCCGTTCGGGGGCCGCGACACCGCATTGGATACGGAGATCCTCCTTCCCGCCGAGGAACCGGAGGAATCCGAGGCGACGGACACGGTTTCGGAGCCCATCGTTGCCGTGACGGTATACCGGTCGTCTCCGTCCGCCCAGATCTCCACCGATGTGCTCGAGAGGCCGGCGAAAGTGACCGTCGCCGTCGTGAGACCGAACGGAGGGATGGTCGCCCGGAAGTGCTCTTCCTTGTCCCGCTCGTTCCCCGCGGATGCGGTGATGATCCGCCTGCTCCCCGCGGGACCGGCCGCAAGGGAGCCGATGGCGTTCTCGAAGCCGCTCGTCCCGTCGTGGGGACCCAGGACCGTTCCGAGGCTCAGGTTCAAAGCCACCGGCCTGTTGTTGTTTTCCGCGAAGGTCATCAGATCGGATACGGCGTTTACGATGTCGGTCGTGTAGAAGGAGGTTTTCCCGAACAGGATGTCCGCCTCCGGCGCCATTCCGGTGTAAGTCCCCCCCGAGGAGAACCCGTTTCCCGCGGCGATCCCCGTCACGTGGGTCCCGTGCCCGTCCTCGTCGATGAGAGGATCGGGCGAAAGCGGGGGATTCAAGAACGGCAGTTGTGGCGAGGCGTATGTGTGGGACACCCGCAGCGGCGATCCCTCGCCTTCGGTGTGGAAATCCGGGTGCGCGCCGGAGAGGCCCGAGTCCACGACCCCGACGTATACGCCTGCGCCGGTGATCCCGTCCGCGTTGAACGGCGGGGGAAAACCCTGCGATCCCATGTGGACGATGTCGGCGGAGACTGCGGGAACGCTCAGGTCCAGGAGGGGACGTGCCCGCCTGCCGGCTTCGATGTACGCGATTTCGGGCCAGCGGGATATGTAACGCGCGGCGTCTCTCGGAATCGCGCCGCTGTACAGGCGGGAGTGGACCTGCCTTGCGTTTCCCCGCAGCCCGGCAATCTTTTCCGGCAAAGACCGTTCGCCGGTCCGGAGGTGGAGGAAGACCGGAAACAGGGAGGAACCCGTTCCCCGCGCGTCCATTGCATTGCCCTGCGCGGTGACCATGGCGTGTTCGCCGGAGACGAGCGCAAGCGGGTCGATCTTCCGGTGATCGGGGAGAACCTCCATGCCGGAAAGGGACAGGAATCCCCAGAGCATGAAGAGGCATAGGGCAATTCGCCTGGACCACGTCTGGGATCTCAAAACGTCGTGCCTCCGGCGCGTCACATCGTCCTTGTCTTCGATGCGCCTTCGTAAAACAAGATGCGGTCGTCTTCCAGGAGGAGGGGCAGCGAGGTGAGCGGACCGGACAGGGACCAGACGTAGCCGGCCCGGGAATCGACGGTAAACCCGGCCGCCTTCACGAACGTCTCTTCCGTCTCATGGGGCGGCTCCCGGAACCGGACGAGGAAGGGGGACACCTCGTTCTCCTTCCCTGCGCCGAACTGTTTCAGGATTCCCATCAGGAACGCGGGATGGATCCGTGCGAGGGGCCCTTGGCGGCAGAAGTAGTAGATCTTTTTCACGGACTCCTCCTTCAGGAGCGGGGGGATGTCCGGGGAATTGAGCAGGACGAGAGCGGTGTTGCCGAAAGAGTCCAGCACCGACAGCTCACGCCGGTCCAGCATCGCCGACTGGCTGAGGAACACGTCGGACCGGAACACGACGATCCCGACGAAGAGCGCGGGCAGGTTCTCCCGGATGATCAGGCCGATCTTCCCGTCGGTTTTCTCCTTGAGGATCGCCTCATCCCCGGGGGTGAGCTCGGGGCGCTTCCGGTCCTCACGGCAGGCGGGCAGAAGCAGCGCGATGAGCACCGCGAGGAGAAGAACCCGGCGGGTCATCGTTTCGCCGGGAGGAGGAACCCGATGCGCAGGGTTGCGTCGAGGTATTTGCTGTCGTCGTACCGGCTCTTCAGGTTCACGGACCGCACGACGACGGGAAGAGGGCCTTTCTCCATCCGGGTGAGAAGCTGGACCGCCTCCAGGTAGGTGAGGTTCTCCATCTTCAGGTCGAACGCCTCCTCGTTGACGTATTCCCCGGTCCGCGGGCCTGCGGACTTGAGGCTGAACGCCGACTGGGGCAAACCGGCCTCCTGGACCGCCGCCGTCAGGCGGGTCAGGGGAGACTCGGTCGCATTTGCGGAGGAGTTGACCTCCGCCATCTTCCGGCGGACCTTCCGGTCCAGGTTCGCAAGCTCCGGGCGCATCCGCCGCAGTTCCGCCAGGTCCTTCTCGGCCAGCACCGAAGCCCGCGACAGCGCACGGACCCGGGAGACCCCGGGGATCACCACGAAGGAGAGGAGCAGGATCACGGCCGCCGCCGCCGCTCCGAGGACGAGGACGACCTTCTCGCGGCTAAGAAGCACGGCCGTTGGCCCCCGTCTCGATGAGGATCGTGTACCGCACGTTGCCTCCCTGGGCGCTCCCTTCGGACTCCTGGACAACCACGTTTCTCTCCGGTCCGAAGACGCTGACGAGTGCGGTGCGGAACGTCTCGACGACCGTTGCGGAACCAGCGACTCCGGTGATCTTCAGGCGTCCGGAATCGATGGAAAGTTCCCGGACGGAAACGGTTCCGTCTTTCGGGAGGGCCCCGGACACCAGCCCCAGCAGGGAGGTCGTCTCCGGAACGTCCACACCCAGCTCCTTTCCCTGTCGGGAAAGCGACCGGATCTTTCCCTGGATCTGCGCAGTCTCCTGCACCACCTTCACCCCGGGAACGGCCTCCGTGAATTCCTTCCGGATTTCGGCCCGGACCCGGGAGACTTTTTTTGCCCCGGCCCACCGCGCGATGCCCAGCGAACCCGAGGCGGCCAGGACGGCGACCGCCGCTGCGACGGCCGCGATGCGGAGCCGGGACTGCCTCCTCGCCCGCTCCGTTTCGGCTTCCGCCGAGGTCCGAAGGGAGAACCCGCCGGTTTCCTTGCCGCAGAAGGGGGAAAGCGCCGCGCCGTAGGCAAGGGGGGAGGCGTCCTCTTCCGCGCCGGGGAGTGCGAAGGATTCGGGATGCGGGACGATCGTCGCCAGGGAAGGGGAGAGGTTCCCGAACACGATCGACGTCTGCGGGACTTGCCCCTGCGCGTCTTCGCGCAGGAGGTCCCGGATCCCGTCCTCCAGTTCCTCCGGATTTTCCGTGATGGACTCGGGAAACTGACGGGCCGCCGCGAGGGAGCCCCCCGATAGCCGCAGGGCGACGATGTCGTTCCGGTCGGACCAGACCAGCCCGGTGAATCCTTTTTTCCGGGAGAGGACGGCGCACAGGAGCGACACGTGTTCCGTGATCGCACGGTCCAGGCGGAAGCCCGCCGTGGTGAAGGTTTCCACCACCTTTTCCACGCTGGGGCGCCGGGCCGCGATGGCCAGGAACGTCCCCTTCTCCCCGGGGGGGGAGGGAAGGACGTCGGAGAGGATCTCATCGTCCTCGATGGGTAGGTTCCCCTCGAGGTCCGCGATGTGCATCTTCTTTGCGCGGGAAAGATCGTCGACGGGCAACGATAGCCGGCGGAGGAACGTCCACGCGGGGGGAAGGGAAAGCACCGCGGGGGGAAGGGACCCGCCGCCGGCGATCTTCCGGACTTCCTCGGCGAGACGCGCAACGTCGGCGGGACTTCCGTAAGGCTCCGCGCACGCGATGGCGCACGCTCCCTCCATCCTGGAGGAGAAAAGGGTCTGCTCCCACAGGACTGCGGAGAGGCTGTCGCGCGCAATGGAAATGCCGAGGCTCTTCATATGGCCTTCCCTCAGAAGAACCGGAACTCGCCCGTCGGGGACAGGAGAGTGCCCGTGATTCTCAGATTAGCATTCTTTGCGTTTTTCGACAGGAGGTCAAATATGGTGGCGATCTTTCCCTCGAGGGGATTCTCGATCTTCAGATGAAGCGTGATGTTCGCCCGGACGGGAAACAGGACGTTCGCGATCTCCCCGGTTCCCTCGACGCGCGCCCCCTCGTAGGTCCCGGTGATGGAGGATACGATCAGGGATTTGCCCCGCAAAGCGAAAAGGATCGTGACGTCCTCGAGCAGGGCCTCCCGGATGGGAGAGGTCGGTTCGGGGATCGGCACACGGATCCATGCGAACCGCCCTTCCCCGGTCCCGGCTAACCCTTCCGAGGCGGACATTTTCCACCGTACCTCTCCGGAATCCAGGAAGAATCCTGCTCCGGAGACGGGGAACGGGATCAGGGGGGAAAGGTCCTCGCCGGCAAGGGATTCGATGACGAGTCGTCCCTGCCCCGGGTTCCAGAACCGGGGGGAGGTGCGGACCTCGGCCTTCGCTTTCCCCATCGAGGCGGTGACGTGGAACGGGAGCCACCGGAGGAGGCCCACTCCCAGCTGGCCCGGACCGTGTCCAGGCGTAGCGGTCGTTTTCCCTTGCGGCCGATGGCCGCGTCGTCCATCCGGAAGGCGATCGGAAATTCCGTGCGGGCGGACGCCGCGGAGATCTCGAATCCTTCCCGGGCAAGGACGGGGCGGACGGAGGAAAGGATCGCGTTGCCCGGGAGCGTGTACGTGAGCACCGAAAGGAAAACGACAAGGAACAGGAGGGCGCCCAGGACCGGCAGAAGCCACCGGACCAGGACAATGCGTCTATTCCCCAATCGTTCGCCTCAGCACGCGGCGCATCCACAGGATGGCCATGGGGAGGAACGGGAGAAGGGCATCCGCGTTCGTTCCCGTGCTGCCCGGGGAGGGAGCGGGTACGACCAGGCATCCCGATTGGTCGTCCTGGATTGCCCTGGCCGTGGGCAGGCCCGTCACGTCGAGATTCCGGTTTCCCGTCCCCGTCACCGCGCCGGACCAGAAGATCACGGCTTTCCCATCGCTGAAATACCCGATGGCGGCCCGGGTGTAGTCCCCATCGAGGGAGACGGGGAACTCCGCCGAGTCGAGGCCCACGGGGGCAGGGATCTTCACGAATCCCACATAGGGCCAATCGCTGGAGAACGAAAAGGCATAATACGTGGATCTTGTCCCGCTGTTGCCGTATCCGGTCACGTGAATCTGCCCGAGGATGTCGAAAACCGCCTGGGGCCTGAAGAGACTGTAGTTCTCCGGAAGAATGGTCTCCCCCGGCGGGGTGAGGAGGAAATTGGTGTCGACCGATACCTGGACGGGGCTTCCGTTCTGGTCGTCGGCATCGGGGTTGATTCTCACCATGCCGATGTTCCCGGCCACCCCCGGCAGGGACTCGTCGGCCGCGAGGATGACGACGGAATTTGTCGCGAGGGCGAGAAGATTCGGGGATCCCCACTTCCTGGACCTGCCGAGGATCTCCGTCGCGGCGATCGCGACGGCGTCCACCCCGTCCGTTTCTTTCACCAGCGCGTAGTAGACGCCATTCGGGGAGGACGTGCTGTCGTTCGCGGACCAGGCGACGTGGGCACGGTTCAGGGAGTCGAGCGCGAGGCTGGGAAGAGGCCGGGCGCCGGTGCTCCCCGCCGCGGAGGAGAGCAGCAGCGGCGTCCCCGGGGTACCCGTCACGGAGGCGGTCTCCAGGGAGACCCTCGCGCAGTACACGTTGAAATTTCCCGATATTCCCGTCCTGCCGGCGTACGCCACCCGGGCGGTGTTGTCCGTCGTGACCAGCCCGAACGAGACGTCCTCGTTGTAGCCGCTGACACCCGTCACCAGCCGCACGGATCGTTTCACCACCACGTTGTTCTCCAGCGTGAGCCGGGCCAGGTAGAGGGCGTACGTGGGATCGGGGGATGAGGCCGGCTTGGCCTGGAAAAAGATGACCGCCTCGGTGGCGGAGCGGATGGCGATTTGGGGATGGCGGGCGTCGAAGTAGGAGCTGTTTCCCGGGGCCGTGTTGTCGATCGGAGCGGGAGGTGTGACCAGGAAGCCGGACGTGTCCCGGGAGAGGGACAGATCGGAGAAATCGGCTCCCCCGTTGATCGCCGCGTAGTAGACCCGGAAAGGCCCTGCCGCGGTAGACGCCCCGATGTAGGCCACGTGGGCGGTGGATCCGTACACCGCCACGGAGGGCTGGTCGAAGACGCCGGGCAGGGCGGGATCGTTCACCGCGACGGTCTTCTCCGCGGCCGCGGGCCCCGCCATTGAGGCGGCGACCACCATCGCACAGACCACCGTCAGGAAACGTCTCATGATCACCCCGCAACTCGTCGGATTTGGTGGATCATTCTACCCTCCAGGTCCGCCAATGTATAGCCTTTCCCGCCCGGATCCCGACGGCGTCAATCGTCCGTGTCGTCCCGGCGAATTCCCCGGTGGACCGGATGTGGAACGCGGTTCCCCGCACGTCGACGAGGTCGCGGAACCGGGTCTTCTGGTACAGATCGAAAAGAAAGGGGCTCACGTTCCGGATCTCCGAGGCCTGCCGGAAGGGCTTCTCCGTCCGGTACTCGATGATCTCGTCGGCGGTCGTGCCGGTGATCTCGCCCTCCTCCGCGGCATCCTGTCCCGCGGACAGAGCCATGAGGATCTGTTTCGGGGCAGTGTTGAGGTTGACTTTCCCCGAGGAGTGGACGGTGACGAACGGCTGCAGCTTCTCGAACACCTCCGGGGTTATGCCCCGGACGAGGCGGAGCTCCTCCACGGTATCGAGGAGGTCGTTCTTCGCCTTGTAGGGAAACGACTGGGAAAGGTAGTAGGCGCTCTCCGCACCCCCGACGCGGGGCGTGTCGTCGTTGTCGAGCCAGTCGACGACGGCGTCGGCCAGGGAGGGGTCGATCTCGAGGATCTCGAGAAGTCTCCGGAAGACGGCGAGTCTCTGGTCGTCGGGAGCGTTCCCGTTGGGCAGAACGAGGCCATTGAGATTGATCTTCCTCTCCTCGTCCTCCACGACGATGCCGATCGTCCCTTCCCCCAGGTCGATGGGGGGGACCGGTCTCGACCAGATCTCGTCGAGGGTGTCGTACTGGTTGTCCCCGGCGTCCTCCCGCAGCACGAGCCGGGCCGCGGCGATTCCCGCCTCCGCCACGAGCCCGGCACGGATGGAGTCGCGGCCGTTGGCACCCGTCTGCGCGGCTCTCGCGCCGACCCGGAACAGTTCCCACACCAGGGTCACGATCAGCACGAGGATCATGAGCGTGACGAGCAGGGCTACACCCTTGTTGCCTTTCTGCAGCGCCGTCATTCCCCGATTCCTCCCCTCCGTCTACCCGAATAAGGGACCGACACCTCCTCGCCTGCAAGGGGGAGGGAAACGACGCGGCGGAACTCCTTCCCGGACGAAGATGTCAAAATGAACGCCACCTTGGGGGGAAGGGCACTCTTCTTCCCGCCGCCTTTGGGCCATTCGTTCGTCCACTTGTCGCCCACGGGGAACTCCACACGGAAGCCGAGGAGGCGTTCCGCCATCCGGAGCTCCCTTGTGGAGATCCGGTTCTCGATCAGGGGGAGGGAGGACTCCTCGCGAAACAGCTCGAGAAACGTGCCGTCCCTGCTCAGTTTGACGAAATATTTGAGCTTCACGATGCCGCTCCCGGGGCGAGGGCCGCCGGTCTCCGGGAGCTCGTAGGCGGTGAAGACGAGGGTGGCGGCGGGTTTCCCGGAGAATTCGTCTTCATGGCAGGCAAGCGCCGTCGCCTCGATCCTGTCGGAGGAGAATGCCCCCTGGAGGTCCGTCCCGATCCGGTCGATGCTCATCTGCAGCTGCCGGAATTCCCGGGATCGGTCCGAAAGGATCTCGCGGGCGCGCTCCGTCCCCATGAAGGAGGAAAGGAGCAGCACGACGATCACGGAGAAGATCGCCAGCGTCAGGAGAACTTCCAGGAGGGTGAAGCCGCGCTTGCAGGCTGCCCCGTTCATCGGACCGACAGCCCTGCCAGGGTGATCGTTTCCTCGGTGCCGTTCGACTCCCAGGACACCGAGAGGTACACCTCCCGGGCGTCGGAGTGGAGGGCCTGCTTGACCGTCAGCCGCCAACGGTACCCGTCGTCGGGGGCAGGGAACGTTCCCTCCGTTTCCTGGACCTCCTGGAACGTCTCGGTGACCTCCCGCAGTTTCGCTTCACCGAGAAGGGAGGCCGTCGCCCACGCTTCCCCCCTCTCCCCGGCGGCAATGGCCCCTGAGGTGACCTGGTAGGCCATTACGAGGGTGGCGGAAAGGATCGCCAGGGACACCAGGACTTCGAGAAGCGTGAAGCCTTTCCGGTTTTTCACCCGTCTATGCATCGTCCGTGACGTTCCCTTCGAGGACGTCCACCGACCCGTCATAGGGGTTGACCCGGAGAGTCCATTCGGGAGGATTCCCGGCTCCCCCGGATTCGCGGAAAAAGATCCGGAACGCCGGGATCTTCCCTCCGGGGAGATACCGGATCTCGGTGACGACGTCGGGAGGCCGGTCCTCGTTTTCGATCCGCACCCCGGTGATCGCCAGTCCTTCCGCCAGCTTGCGCGGCGGCGCCGCAGGGACGCCCTCTCCCTGGACCTGGAACCGGTAGGTCCCTTCGGAGGGGTCGACGACGAAACGGACCTCCTGCTTCTCGAACAGGGCCGTGTCGAAGGCCTCCTCGGAGCCGGCTGCGATCTCTCGGAACACGGTGTTGCGGTCGGGGCCCACGACCGCGGAGAGACGCGGGACGACGAGCCAGAGCAGGAGCCCCAGCAGAAAGAGTACGACCGAGAATTCGATGAGCGTGAAGCCCGTGCTACTCCGCTTCCCAGGAGTTGATGTCTGCATCCTCGCCTTCACCGCCTGGCACCCCGTCCGCACCGTAGGAGGTTATGTCGTAGGCTCCGTGCGTTCCGGGGGATACGTAAACGTAGGGGTTTTTCCAGGGGTCCGTCGGGACCCGGTCGAGGTACCCGTCCTTCCTGTAGTTCTTCGGGATCCTGCCTGTTTCCGGGGCCTGGACGAGAGCCTCGATCCCCTGTTCGGTCTCGGGGTAGAACCCGTTGTCCAGCTTGAAGAGCTGCAGCGCCTGCTCGAGGTTCTTGATCTGTAGACGGGTCTGGGTCCGCTTCGCCTCCTCCGTCCGTCCGATCAGCTTCGGGACCACGAGGGCGGCCAGAAGCCCCAGAATGACGATGACGACCATGATCTCGAGGAGGGTGAATCCCTCCCGGTTGCGCATGCGGCCCCTCCGGTACGGCATCCTTTCCATGTCTTTCCTCCTCAGCGAACGATCGTGGAGATCTCGAGCAGCGGCAGCAGGATCGAGATGACGATGTAGGCGACGATGGACCCCATGAGCAATATGATAACCGGTTCCATCAGGGAGAGCGCGCGGGACAGCCGCGCCTCCACTTCCCCGTCGATGGCCTCCCCCATCTTCTCCAGCAGGTAGTCGAGCTTTCCGCTCTCCTCCCCGACGGCCACCATCTGGATAAGCGTGGGCGGGATCTCGGCGTGCTGGCGCAGCGCCTCGGACAGGGAGGTTCCCTCCACGACGCGGGTCGCCGCCGCCTCGATCCGCTTCGCGATCACGGCGTTCCCCACGACGGGGGCGACGATCCGCAGGGCCCGGTCGATGGGAATCCCCCCCGCCACCATGGTGGACAGGGTGCGCGCGAAGCGCGAGAGCGCCGCCATGTGGACGATTCTCCCCAGGATGGGGAGGCGGAGCAGGAGGGCGTCGCGGGCCCATTTCCCCCGATCGGTGGCCAGATACCGCCTTCCTGCCACCACCAGGACCCCGAGGAGCAGAAGGAGGACCCACCACCCGGCCGCGAACAGGTTGGAGACCGCGATCAGCACACGGGTGGGGAGGGGGAGGGCCTGGCCGAGGTTCGTAAAGACGCCGACGATCTTCGGAACGACGAACGACAGGAGGAAGACGACCACGAGACCCGCAACGGATGCCATGAGAAGGGGGTAGGTGAGCGCCGAACGGACGCGGTTGACCGTCCGGGCCTGGTCCTCGAGGTGATCGGCCAGCCGGGAGAGCGACAGGTGCAGCGTACCGCTCTCCTCTCCGGCCCTCACCATGCTTGCGTAGAGTTCCGGGAACATTTCGGGCTGGGCCTCGACGGCGCGGGCGAGGGACATGCCGCTGCGGATATTCTCCTGGAGTTCGGAGAGCACCCGCCGGCTTTCGGGGTCGTCCACCTGCGCCGAGAGCGACTGGAGCGCGGACACCAGGGGGACGCCCGCTCCGACGAGGGTGGCGAGCTGGCGGGTCAGGAGGGGGAGAAACTCCTTTCGTCCGAGCAGGGAGAGGGAGGGGAAGAGCCGACCACCGCCTCTCTGTTCCGTGACGTCGATCGGGTACGTCCCGTCGGTCCGCAGCTTCAGTCGTGCCGCGGAAACGTTCTCGGCGTCGAGCACCCCCTTTTTCCCGACGCCCTCCCGGGAGACCCCTGTATACCGGTACGTAGGCACGCGGCCCCCTCACTCTTCCTGGGTGACGCGCAACACTTCCTCCACGGAGGAGATGCCGGCACGGACCTTTTCCGCACCCGCGGCGAGGATCGTTCGCATTCCCCGGGAAACGGCGAGGGTCTTGATCCCCTCCGAATCGGCCCGCTCGAGGATCAGGGAGCGGATGCGATCGTCCACGATCAGGATTTCGAAGATGCCCACACGGCCGCGATAGCCGGTGTTCATGCAGGAGGGGCAACCGCTCGCAGCGAAGAACTGCCCGTCGGGCTCCCCGGAGAGCCCGATCTCTCTCCACTGCGCAGGCGACGGGGCATACGGCTTGCGGCAGTCCGGGCAGAGTTTCCGGACGAGGCGCTGGGCGATGACCCCCGAGAGGGAGGAGGCGACCAGGAAAGGCTCGATCCCCATGTCCACAAGGCGCGTTACCGCGCTGGCGGAATCGTTCGTGTGGAGGGTGGACAGCACGAGGTGTCCCGTCAGCGAGGCCTGGATTGCGATTTCCGCCGTCTCGGAGTCCCGGATTTCTCCCACCATGATGATGTCGGGGTCCTGGCGCAGGATCGAACGCAGTCCACCCGCGAACGTGAGGTGGATCTTCGGATTGACCTGGATCTGTCCGATCCCCTGGATCTGGTACTCCACGGGGTCCTCGATGGTGATGATGTTCTTGGTCCCCGAGTCGAGCCGGCGCAGCGCCCCGTAAAGGGTCGTGGTCTTGCCGGAGCCGGTCGGGCCGGTGACGAGCAGAATCCCGTTGGATCTTCCCAGGGAGCGCTGCACGGAAGCCAGGTCCTTGGGGCCGAGACCGATATCCTCCAGACCCAGCTGGAGGTTCGACCGGTCGAGAATCCTCAGGACCACCCTCTCCCCGAACCCCGTGGGCACCACGGACACGCGGATGTCGATCTCCTTTCCCCCGAGGCGGATCCGGATCCTTCCGTCCTGCGGCAGCCTCCGCTCGCCGATGTCCAGGTTCGCCATGACCTTGATGCGGGACACGACGGGGGCGTGCCACTTCCTTGGCGCGGTGACCATAGGGTAAAGGATCCCGTCGATGCGGTTCCGCACGACGAGCTCCTTTTCGAACGGTTCGACGTGGATATCGCTGGAGCGCTCCCGGATCGCCCGGAAGATCAGGGAGTGGACGAACTTGATCACCGGGCCTTCGTCCGGCGACTCGAGGAGGTCGCGGGTCTCCTCGATGGCGGCCTCGACGTCCAGGTCCCACTCCCCGGAAAGGCCCTCCGCGATCTCCCGCTCCGGGGCGTGGTGCCGCTCGTACGCCGCGTCGATCTTTCCCAGGATGACCTCCCCGGGAGCGGCCAGGATACGGGCGGGACCGGCGAGAAAACGGATCTCGTCGATGGCGCAGGCGGAGTCGGGCCTTCCGGAGAGGATGACGAGGGTCCCGTCGGCATCCCGGCAGGGAAGGAGCAGGTGCTTCCTGGCGTACCCGATCGGGATCTTACCGAGCAGGTCGACCTCGGGCGAAAGCGCCGCGAAGTCCGACGGTATTTCCTTTCCCGCTTCCGGGCTCATTTCCACTCCATCTTTTTCCCTCCGGGGAATAGCTTCTTCACCGCGTCCTTGTTCTGTTCGATGAACCGGTCCATCTTCTCCTGGTTTTCGTTGGTCACCTCGAACATCTCCTCGGGGGTCTTGATGATGTGCGGCGTCATGAAGATCAGCAGGTTCGTCTTTTCATGCTTGACCGACGAGAACCGGAAGAGGTACCCGAGGAGCGGGATGTCCCCCAGGATCGGAACCTTCGATTCGTTGTTCGTGACGCTATCCTGCATCATCCCCCCCAGGACCACCGTATCCCCGCTTTTCACCAGCACGCTGGTCTTGGCGGACCGTTTCGTCGTGATGGGTCCTACCTCGGAGATCGTCAGAAGGGAAGTCGCCTGGACGGCGGACGACTCCTGGTAGATATCGAGGCTCACGAAATCGCTCTCGTTGATGCGCGGCGTGAAACGGAGGATGATCCCGACGTCCTGCCGTTCGACCGTGTTGATCACGTTGGCGAGGTTCGTCGTGTCCCGCGACTGGCTGGTGATGAAGGGGATGTTCTCGGCGACGATGATCTCCGCCTCCTTGTTGTCCAGGGTCAGCAGGTGCGGTGTGGAGAGGACATTGATGTTGTCGCTGGTCTGGGCCGCCCTCAGGACCGCCGTGATGGCGGGGATTTCCGTTCCGTCCGGAAGGGTGACGCTTCCCGCGATCCCCGCCGTGAGCAGGCCGGTTCCCGAAAACAGGAGGGGGTTCCCGGTCGCCAGCCCCAGGAGAAGCTCGTTCAGGTTCCCCTGGAAGCCGAAGTTCGTCCCGCCGATGATGGCGCCGTCGTTTTTGAGCTCGCCCGCCGCGCGGAACTCGATTCCGAGGTCCCGCGCATTGTCCAGGTTGATTTCCATCACGAGGGCTTCCACGTAGACCTGCCGACGGCGGATGTCCAGTTTCTTGATGACGTCCACGATCGTCTGGTAGTCGTTGAGCGAGGCGATGATGATGAGGGAGTTGGTGGCCTTGTCCGCCGTGATCTTCACCCCGCCCTCGAGCTCCGCGGCGATGACGCCCTTGATCGTGGGGGCCTGTCCCGCGGCCGGCTGGGTGCCGGGGCGTTTTTCGGTCAGCGAGGCAAGGACCTTGGAGACCTCCTCCGCGTCCGCGTTCTCCAGGTAGTAGACGTTGATCCTTCCCGTGCCCGTCGGTGTCGGGATGTCCAGTTTCTCGATCAGGTCCCCGATGTCCTCCATCAAGTCCTGCCCCGCGAGGACGATGAGGATGTTCGTGCGCGCGTCGGGGATGAACTTCGGGGAGGCCCCCTTGCCCGCCACCGAACGGACGGCGCGGCCGCGGCGACGCGAGACCTGGGGCGCAGCCGTTTCCTTGTAGAGAGTATCGAGGGTCTTGGCGATCTCCGCGACGGAGGCGTTCTTGAGCTGGAAGACCTGCATCGTGTTCCCCGTCCCCTCTTGGTCGATCTCCTCGAGGATCCGGAGGATCTTGTCGATGTTCGCCCGAGAGTCGATGAGGATGAGGGTGTTGGAAGGGGCAAACGCCGTGAGCAGCCCGTCCTTGGAGACCAGCGGGGTCAGCAGGGTGACGACGTCTGCGGTGTCGATGTACTGCAGGGGGATCAATCTCGTGATAATCCGCGAACCGGGTTCCCGCCCCGGACCGGTGGGGAGGTCCTCCTGCTTGATCTCCCGAAGGGGGACGATCTTGATCGTGTTCTCCTGCTCCACGGTGGCGAACCCCTTCACGTGGAGGACCGACAGGAATACGTTGTAGGCCTCGTCGAGGGTAATCCGGCGGGGGGAGATGATCGTAATTTTCCCCTGAACCTTCTCGTCGAAGATGAAGTTCTTCTTCGTCTGCTCGCTGATGAACTTGATGAGCACGGGGAGGTCGACGTCGGTGAAGTCCATCGACAGGTACACGGGGGCGGTTGCGCGTGCCTTCGGGGGGATGTCGGCCGGTTTCGTTCTCTCCGCGGGCCCCGCATCGATTGCCTGGTTGCCGGTCGCCGGGATCGGTTCCTCCCTCACGGCCGCGCCGGCCGCCTGGTTGTCCGCCGCCGCAGGGGGGAGCGGGGAGGGGAGGCCGTCAGCCGCGCACACTCCCGGAATAACCAGCAAACAGACAACGACGGCAAATGCCATATTCCTCATGGGATTCTCCCTGCTCATCGGATTTCGTACGTCAGCGTGCTTTTCTTTCCCTGCCGGAGTATGTCGACGGTCACGTGTTTCTCGTCCTTCAGGTTCTGGAAGATCGTGTACATCTTTTCCGGACTCGTCAGCTCGACGTCGTTGATCCGTTGGATGATGTCCCCCCCCTGGAAGCCGAGCTGCGCGAAGGCGGACCCGGGCCGCAGGGCGGCCAGACGGTACCCCGCCGACTTGTTCTCCTCGAAATACGGGACGATTCGCACCTGCGTCATGAACTGGTTGATGTTGCCGGTCAGTTCGGTAACCGTCGCCTCGTCGAGGGAGAAGGTGTCCTCGCCGATCTTGGTCACGTTCAGGGTGGAATCCTCCGGGGGGGGTGTCCGGGAAGGTCTTGCGGCTGCGCGTGCCGCCGCGGGCGCCGCCGCGGGCGCCGACGCACTCCTCGTCCGGGAGCCGACGGGGAGGAGTTCCAGCCTTTCCTTCCCGCTCCCGCGCGCGATCCAGACGTGGTCGCGCTCGATCCCTGCCACCCGAACCCCCGGCTCCACCTCCGCATGCTCCTGCAGCATGGACGGCTCCTTCATCCCCTCCGCCCAGAGGATCGCCCGGCGAGCGGCGGGGGAGTCGGAGGAGATCGTCCCGAGCAGGACGTAGGGAGTGGTGGACACCTTGGCCGCCGGCCCGAGCCCTTTTTCCGCCACCCGGGAGGGGATATCCATCCCGCTGGCGGGGGCGAAGATGTTCGTCCACTTTCCCGGAGGAAGAGGGGAAACCTGTCCGCCCTTGGAAACTTCCTTCCCGAGGGGAGGCGGGGGAGGTGGGGCGTAATACCTTGCGGAGAGGTACCGGCTTGTCGAATACCCGAGGGAGACGGCGGTCACGAGCAAGGACGCCCCCACAATGGCGTAGAAAGCCGTTTTTTGCATTCCACCCCCATCATGACAAATAAACCTTCTTATTCTCCTCCGTATCGCATGGGACAGTCAACATTTGCGGTGTCCCCGCGGGGAAGGGAGCAAAAGAAGGGCCGATCCGTCTCCCCCTTCGGAACGGCGGGATTGTCCTTAAATATAAATGGAGATATGGCCGATAAAGAAGCAGAAACCTGTATGTCCGCGCCGGATGCACGGAACGCCGACAAAGAGATTCGGGGGAACAGGAAATGACAATGGACTCCAACCTGATCCTGGTGGTCGATGACGACCGGTCGACTTGCCATGTCCTCTCCACCCTGTTCGCCAAAATGGGATGCCGGACGGAAGCTGTTTCTTCCTCCGAGGAGGCGCTGTCGACCCTCCACGGCATGAAGCCGGGGGTGGCCCTGGTGGACATCAAATTGCCCGGGATGGACGGACTTCGGCTTCTGGAGGAACTGAAGAAGGTATCCCCGGACACCGAGGTCATCATCATGACCAGTCACGCCACTATGGACACCGCGATCGAGGCGATCCGGAAAGAGGCCTACGATTATCTCCCGAAGCCATTCGACAACTTCGATGAAGTCTGGGCCACCGTGCAGAGGGCTTGCGAGAAGAGGTCCCTTTCCCTGAAAAACCGGGAACTTCTTCACGACCTGCAGAACGGCAACCGGGAGCTTTCGGCGGCCGTGAAGCGCCAGAAATCCCTCGTCGACGCAGGGAGAGCGATGGGGGGGATCTGCGACCTCCACGAACTTCTCGATTTCTTCGTCGGCGTGGTGGCCGACGAGCTGGAGGTCGACAGGGTTTCCCTGATGCTGCTCGACGAGGAGACCCAGGAGATGTGGATCGTGGCTTCGCGCGGGCTGGATGAGAGTGTGAAAATCGGGGTGCGGAGGAAAGTGGGCGACGGGATAGCAGGGTGGGTGGCCCGGGAAGGGAAGCCGGTCCTGGTGAAAGACGTCCTTTCGGACCCGAGGATCAAGGGGTTCCTCCATTCCACCCATGCGACTTCCTTCATCTCCGCCCCGATCGTCCTGAGCATACCGATCCAGCTCCAGGAGAAGGTGCTGGGGGTGATCAACGTGACGAACCGGCGCTCCGGCCAGTCGTTCGACGAGGAGGACCTGGCCTTCCTGTACAGCCTGGCGGGTCAGGCCGCGGTCGCGATCGAGAGAACCCGGAAATTCGATGAGTTGCAGGTTGCTTATGAATCGCTGAAGGTTGCGCAGAAGAACCTGGTGGAGTCCGAGCGGTTGAACGCCCTCGGCCAGATGGCGGCCGGGGTGGCCCACGATTTCAACAACCTCCTGACCGGAATTCTGGGGAGGGTGCAGCTTCTCCAGATGAAGATCGATGCCGTCGGGGCGGACCTTCCGTTGATGCGTTCCCAGCTGGAGATGATCGAGAAGATCGCGCTTCAGGGAGCGGCGACGGTACGCCGCATCCAGGAGTTCTCGCGGATCCGGAAGGATTCGCCCACGGATCCTGTCGACCTCAATTCCGTTGTGAAGACTGCCGTGGAGTTGACGCGAGGGAAGTGGAGCGACGAGTGCGAAAACAGGGGCGTTTCCGTGAACGTGCGTCTTGTGCTGGGGCAGATCCCCAAAACCAAGGGAAACAACCACGAACTCACCCAGGTGGTCACCAACCTCATCTTCAACGCCGTGGACGCCATGCCCGAGGGGGGAGAACTGACCTTGAGGACGTTCGTCGGGGAAAAGAGCATTGGACTGGAGGTTTCCGATACGGGGATCGGAATGAGCAGGGAGGTGAAGGAGAAGCTGTTCCAGCCGTTCTTTTCCACCAAGGGGAACGGGTACGGGTTGGGGACGAGCGTCATCTACGGGATCGTGGCACGGCACGGGGGGGAAATCCAGGTCAGCAGCGAGGAAGGGGCGGGTACCGCAATTCTGTTGAATCTGCCTGTCGTCGATGTCCCGGCGGAGGACCGGCCTTCCGACACGGGGGAGCGAAAGAAAAAGGAGAGGCCGGCCAAGATCCTCCTCGTGGAGGATAACGATCTCAATCGGGAGCTGTTTCGGGGATATATCGTGGCCATGGGCCACCATGTCGTCGTTGCCTCCAACGGGAACGATGCGCTCACGATCGTGGAAAAAGGGGCAATCGACCTGGTCATCACGGATTTGAGCATGCCGGGGCTCACCGGATACCAGCTTGCGGAAAAAGTGAAGAAACGGATTCCCGGAATCCCGGTGATCCTGATCACCGGATGGGCGATCCAGCAGGACGACGCCCGGCTCAGGGAGTCCGGGGTGGATTTCATCCTGAAAAAACCTTGCTCTTTATGGGATTTCCAGCACAAGGTCAACACGGCTCTGTCCGCAGTCAGGGACGCGGGGGAAAGGGCTGCAAAGATGGCAGAGGGAACGGTGGGGAGGTGACCGATCTCCCGCGTGTCCCTTTGCCTCTGCGGGTGAGGAATTCGAATGGGCTGCCGCTCCATGCATTCGCATGGGGCAAGATGTCGAATCCAGGTTCCCAGGGAAGGAAGGGATGTCCGGGGATTTCATGAAGGCAATGGTCTACATCTCCGGGGATACTCCCACCACCGGAGACCTGGAGATGTTCAAGGAAGGCAGGGAGCGCGTCGGCCTGGTGATCCGGGTCCGCTGGATTGTTCTCGGAGTCCTGGCTGTGTACGGCGTCATCCCGTACATTTTTTTCCAGCATTCCTCCGCGGATCTTGTGCCGATCACCACGCTGCACTGCATGATCCCCGTCATCGCCTGGTGCGTCGTTGCGATCTATAACGCCTTTTTTCATTTTTCCCACCGGTGGTTCGCCAATATCCGGCCGCTCAACCAGATCCAGCTGCTTCTCGATCTGTTCTTCGTGACGGTTGTCGTCCATTTCAGTGGCGGAGCCGTCTCGTGGTTCTGGGCGATGTACATGATCCTGACGCTTGAGGCGGCATTGATCATGGAGAAAGGATCGGACACCTTCGCGATCGCTCTCGGGGCGACCCTCGCTTACGGGGGGGTTCTCCTGTTCGAGCATTACGGATTGATCAAGTCCGTAAAGATGCCCTTCGAGAACAACCTCCTGCAGCACACCCTTTCCTACGGGGTCATCAAATGGGCGTGGGTAACGGCGGTGAACTTCTGCCTGGCCGCCATCGGCGTTTTCATGATGGGTACGGTTCGTGGTCGGGAGGAGCATCTTCGTCAGCTCGTGATGAAGGACTCCCTTACCTCTCTTTACAACCGCCGCTATTTTATTTACCGGCTTACGTCGGAAATCCAGCGTGCGAAGCGGTACAAGCGGCAACTTTCCCTGCTCATCCTTGACGTGGACAACTTCAAGGAGTTCAATGACCGTTACGGTCATCTTGCGGGGGACCTCGCATTGCGGGCGGTCTCCGATACGATCCTTTCCAACATCCGCCGCAGCGATGGCAAGCAAAGCTATGAAGTCGATGTCGCCTGCAGGTACGGGGGTGAGGAACTGGCCGTCATTCTGCCGGAGACGGATTTCTCCCAGGGAGCGATCGCCGCGGAACGGCTGCGACGCCGCATCGAGGCGGAACGCGATATCGCGTTGGAAGAATCGACCATGTACGTTTCCGATGGAACCCGGCAAGAAGTCCCGGGAGTGACGGTCAGTATTGGCGTGGCATCATACCCGGCGCATGCAACCGACACGGATGGGCTGATCAGGGCTGCAGACATGGCGATGTTCGCTGCGAAAAACGCCGGGAAGAACCGCGTGATGGTGTCACCCCGGCACCCCCTGCCCGCCGATCCGCAGATGGCATAACCAGAGGCTTGAGAGGGGGTGCAAGGGGCGGGATTCCCCTTCTCTGGGGCGGATTCCCCTTCAAGGGAATCCCTTCCTTTCCCTTGCTGGAGGAGATACGATGAGCGAAGCAAGAAGATTCCTTCGGATCAAATTTCCCTGGGGGCGGTCAGAGAGGGTGTTGAGATAGATGGGCGTCAAGGTGCGGGAGCGAAGAGGGTTTTATCACGTTTATCGGAAAAGGCTCAGGGGGAAAAATATCCGCTGGAGAGCATATTGACGATGAAAAAATCCTTCGGTGCGAAGGTCCCCGCGTATCCCACCCCTGTGTGGGTGGTGGGGACGTACGACAAGGAGGGAAGACCTAACCTGATGACCACCTCCTGGGGGGGGATCTGCTCCTTGACCCCCCCCTGTGTGGCCGTTTCTCTCCGGAAGAATACCCACACTTACGGCAATATCGTGGTGCATAAGGCCTTCACGGTCAACGTTCCCTCGGAAGCCCACGCGAGAGAGGCGGATTACATCGGCATCACCTCCGGGAGGAATGTCGACAAGTTCGCCGCAACGGGACTTACTCCCGTACGAAGCAGGCTTGTGGATGCCCCATACGTCGGGGAGTTTCCTCTCAACGTGGAGTGCCGGCTCATCCAGACGATGGAGATCGGCCAGCATACCCACTTCATCGGGGAAATTATGGACGTCAAGGCGGAGGAATCCGTGCTCAGCGCGGACCGTGACGAATCAGTGCTTGACACGGAGGGTATCCCCGACATCGAGAAAGTGAAGCCGATCCTGTATGTGCCGCAAACGGGAACGTATCACGGAATTGGCAGAAACCTCGGACGAGCCCACGCGATCGGAAAAACGGTCGGGGGAGAAAGATAGGCGATGCGGCCTTTCCTGCCGGGAGAGGGGGCAGGATCGAGGATAAACGGAAGTGCAACGACCCGGCGGGATGGGGGTGGAAGCCCAAGAAGGCGGTGAGATCGATGGGCGTCAAGGTGCGGGAGCGCAGAGGGGTGTATCACTATCTGACAGTAGGTTTTCTCACTCTCCTGTTCACTGGCTGTTCCAGCGGACAAAAAATCGTATCCGTGGAAGTCCCGAGTGCATCCGATGCCGCTTATAATCGAGGTGACTACGAAACAGCGCATATCCTCTACAAGCACTATGCCGAGCAGGGCCAAGTCGAAGCCCAGTACAACCTCGGCACCATGTATCACGGAGGACGCGGTGTCCCGCAGGACTACGCCGAGGCGGTGAAGTGGTACCGAAGGGCCGCCGAGCAGGGACACGCCGCAGCCCAGTACAACCTGGGGGTCATGTACTACAAAGGCCAAGGGGTGCAACGGGACTATATCCTGGCACATATGTGGTTAAACCTTGCGGCTTCCGGGTACCCCGCATCAGAAATAAAGAACCGCAATGATGCTGTCTTTTACAGAGATAATGTTTCCTCCATGATGACACCGGATCAACTCGCCGAGGCGCAACGGCTGGCAAGGGAGTGGGAACCCAAGATAGAGGCGAGATAGACGGCCGTCTGCAAACGCGGCGATTCTCAAGCAGAAGGATTAGTCCGAGAGCGCCCTCATCATCGATGGAATGGGGCCCGGCACGGTTCAGCCGGTTCCGCTCCATTCCTTCCGTGTGCTCCGGTACTTATGGAACCCTCATTTTATGAAGCTGGAAGGAACATCAGATAATTTTTGCTTCTTTTTGGATTCCTTCTGGTTCTGTAGGAAGTTCCCCATATCGATCCCGCTTCTGCTCCGTTTTTTCATTCGCCTCATAACGAACAGAGAAAATTGAATCACCGAGAACACAAAGGAAAGAAAAATAACAAGGAAAAATATATTTTCGTTCATATTTTCTCCTTGGGTTCCGTCATCATGAGGTTTACTGCCGACTCTACCCCCATTACGGTGTTTGCCCTTTCTCCCATAACCTTCATCGGAATTTCGATCCCTTCCCTTCATGGTCAATTTGCACGTCCTCCTTCGAACTCTTATCCATTGGCCAACTCCTTTTCCCCCGAATCTGTCCCCTATCTGTCACTTTCCGGTTGTTATTGTTTGTCCCAGAGAGGACATTCGTGTGTTTCCACACCTTGTATCCCGTCGCG